>Ga0208814_1000841_pt1 | contig 16181 bp, 21 predicted proteins | sample MalvirAntarct_55_FD_184253 | JGI IMG/M metagenome (GOLD analysis project Ga0208814, IMG submission 184253) | Marine viral communities from the Global Malaspina Expedition - Malaspina viral metaG Antarct_55 (SPAdes) (version 2) | ecosystem: Environmental > Aquatic > Marine > Oceanic | place...
GTTTCAGACTGGAAACAAAACAGGCGGAAATTTGCCAATTACTTTTAGCGCTCCGCAGCTCACTAATTCTGGAGGTAATGAGGGTATCTATTTCGGGCTTGATAGCCAAAATAGCACAACCAATTTTGACGCTTCATCAAACACCAAAGTGATGCTAACAAGCGTTCAATTTAACGCACCCAACAGAATACAAGTAGGCACAAAGGCGCAGCGTGGTGTTGTTGCTAGATTAACAAGTGGCAGCGGTGGCAGTGACTATCGGGAGTTTGTGATAGGGGGCAACGATACGCCCTTCGCATCCTCGCAGGCGGGTCCGGTTACTATTTGCCTTGATCTATCAAGCGCAAGCAACGACAGCGGCGGCGGCTCTTACGACAACTCAAGCGTTACAGGCTGGGGCTACGGGACATTTAAAACTAACCTTGCCGGAGGAAATTCCAGCGTCTCCTATTTCCAGCGAGTTTTTTTACTTGATACAGGAAAAGGCGAGCCAAATCTACCCACGTTTACAAGCAACTCAAATTTTGATGATGCAGTAGCGGTGGTGCTAGGCAGTGATTATACCGATAAGATAGGTTTCTGGTGCTCTAAATCTGGTTCTGCAATATTCCTGCCCGTTCCTTTTTCTATCGGTGACGGATCGAGCGCGACTAATTTTAATGACAACGGGGCAACAATAGTAAGCCCCTCAGACAACTCGCAGGGGCAAGAGAACTTTAGGCTCACAGATAACTCAATGCGCGTCTACCTAGACACGCGCGACAACTCAGCAGATTTAGTCACCTTAACAGGCTCTTACTCTTGGGGCACTGCGTCACCTTGGGATTTTGATGTCAGCAATAGTTCGACCTGCGAACTTGCGGGAAACTTTGTAGGAATGGGTGATTTCACCTTGGGAACTAGCGTGACAGCCAGCGGAAATTTTAACCTAGCAAGCGGGGCTAGTGTGATTTGTAATAGCGCAAACATAAACAACATCAATGTTTCTGGCTCCGTTAATTTAATCGGTGACACAGTAACTAACTTTGTGGGAGTAACAGCGGGTGAATTGATATTTGATACAGCAGGGACTTACAATCTTAACGGCTGTTTTATTGGTCAAGTCACAAGTTCGGTTTCTGGAGTTATTATAAACTCAATAAACACAGTAATCAGCACCAACAACAACCCGTCAAATGTAACCATCTCCACATCCACTTCATTCGCCGCAACGGGATTGCAGCAAAATTCAGAAGTTCGGATCTATATAGCAGGGACGACAACCGAGATTGCCGGAGTGGAATCTACATCTGGTACATACACCACCACATTAGGAGTATCCGCAATAGATCTGGTGGTTATAAACTTGGAGTATTTGGCCATTAAAATAAAGGGCATCGACACAACAACAGACACCGCCATTCCGATCCAGCAAGTTTTCGATAGGCAATACCAGAACGACTAACAATGAGTGATTGGGATATAAGTGGAGCCACCAAAATAATAAAGGAGCCAAACATAGGTTCTGGAAATCTCACATGGGATGCAGAGAGAGACATTTACAGCGCGTGGAAAAGATGGGTTGTGGACAACTCACAGTTTGAACCTGCAATCAGTGTTCAGGGCGGCACACCTATTGGAGAAACCGGCATATTTACAGGCAAAACCATTATCCTAGTAAATGGTTGGAAGCTCCAGAGCGGTGACTGGGATCACATAAGCACGATAACAGGAAACTTGTTTTCTGACGATGGAGTTGACGTGCTACCCAACCCCAACCACAGCGCAAGTCTAAAAACATTTGGAGCCGTCAACGCGCAAGGGGTATCCGGCTCCATCTCACAAAGTGACATCCAATCCATAATTGACGGCGTTTTAAATGCCGAGATTTGCCCATGACGTTTGCTCAGAAAATACTTTCTTTATCCACCATCGACGGGTGTGGCAGCCTTTCGCAACACTTATGTTCCGCGGCTGAAGGTGGAGCCGATACCTACATCACGCGCGGCGCGTTGTCTGGAAGGCTTCAAGCGTTCCTCGTGCTAGCCGGCACCATTCGGGCAAATAAAATTCTTATGGGTGCCGTTAGCACTCGCGAGGAAATAAAGGGCGAGATCAAGAAAGACACAAGTTTAAATGGGGTGATAAGTGTAAAAGCAAGCCTAGAAGGATCAAGCAAATGTCAATAACAATATACCCAAGCGAGCCGTGCATAGTTCCAGTTAAATTCGATTCAAATCCACTTTCACCATATTCAAAAGAATATTCAGACATTGAAAATGTTTTGATTTGTTTGAAGGATGACCCCTCTCAACCCGATGATTCAATACTCATAAAGTATTACAAGGATGAAGCGGGAAGCATCACCGGTGACATTCTTATTGATGAGCAGGAAAACACTTTCAGCATAGTCAAGGGAGAGGACGACCAAGTCCCCGTAAGTCTTGGAGGCTTCAGGGTATTCATTGGGGTTAAAGTTTCTGGGTTCTCAAAGTTCCTATGGTTGAGAGTTGACAAAGATCAAAAGATCTACGTGGAAGAGGACGGGATAAAAAGCTAGCTTTCCCGTTGGTCAATCTAAAGATGAAAGCGCCCTCTTTGTATAATGACTAAATCTGATATTATTTTAAACGTTGAGGACGGCTCCATAATAAGCGAGTTGACATCTACTCTCACGGCCCCCGCTCAATCTTTCGTTTTTGGTGATATACTTGATTTGCAGATTACGGGCGTTGCGCCAAATGAAGGTAGCGACTCGGCAGATAAGCCTTGGAAGCCTATTGACATGGCGGGCAAAGAGTTTCGCGTCGCAATAGGCACGCAAGACCGCTTACCTTTCGCGGGTTCGTTTACTATCAATTCTTCGGCTCAAATCGCTTACAATGCGACAGGAACGACAGTTGAGACAGCTTTAAATGCAGACGCCACAATAGCAAGTGAAGGCGGGGTGAGTGTTTCAGCTCTCTCGCAAGGTGGATGGCGCGTAACGTATAACACGACAGGCGCGAAAACAGCGATTGCAGGCAACGAGAACTCTCTACTTCCGAGCGCTCAAATTTATGCGGACATCCTACGCGCGGGAGACGGGTCAACCAAAGAGGCTTGGATGATTCGCGTGGAGACCAGCCCAAGCGCATACGCAGAACTCACGGACGACATAGCACAACCAACGATCACAGCAACTCAAGTTCGCAACGGCAATGATGCCACGGGTATTTCTGAGGTTCAGTCATTCGCCATTGTGGGCACACCAACGAGCGGAACTTTCGCGCTAGTGCTTGACTCAGTAGCAACCGGCGAAATCGCCTACGATGCTGACTCAATATCAATCACCGAAGCTATCGAAGATCACCCTTTAATCACGGGCGAAGACCTTGTTTCCGTGATCGGCACGGCTAAAGATTTCACTGTAACTTTTGATTCTAGCCTTGGCGACTTATCAGCAATAAGCGCTGACGCGTCTAACCTTGCCGGATTGAACGGAACAAGAGGTCAGTTTAGCCTCAACACCAATGAGATTGTTGAACTTTTAAACGGGGCGGGCACATCAAGCGCCTTGTTCGAGGTTGTGCTTTTTGACACGGACAACAGCCGCGGCAAGACAGTCCACCAATCACAGGTGACAATCAATCAAGACGTTATACCTGACACGCCGCCAAGTGTCACGCCGATTAAGCAGTACGCTGAGTTGGGTCACACGCACGTAATTTCAGACGTCACGGGCTTGCAGGGAGCGCTTGACGCGAGCGCTGCGCACGAGGCGGACGTAACAACCAACCCACACGCAGTCACAGCGGCACAAGTTGGCTTATCCACGGCGGCGGCTGATATTGTTGACCTGCAAAATGACACTTTAGACCTCACCACAGCTCAGACCGCAGCAGGAGATAAGACGTTCACAGGGCAAATGCAAGCCACGGGGCAAGTTTACACCGATGAAGATAGCGTAATCACAAGCTCAATCATGGCGAAAGCGGCGGCATACAAGTCAGGAAGCAATCAAGTATTACCTGCTGGTGTTGCAACAAAGGTGATATTTGATGCGGAAGAGAGTGACGTTAACGGAGCTTTTTCATCATCCACTTTTACAGTCCCCGCAAATTTTAATGGCTTTGTGGCAATCACGGCGGGAGTGTTAATTTTGGCAGGATCTGCGACCGTTGGGGCTTTGTACGTTTACAAAAACGGCTCGCAGTATAAGAGGCTATATGATAGGGCTATTCCAGCAGCAGCCCATCAATCAACACATGGGGGGACTTTCTTTTTTTCCGCTGGAGACACAATAGAGATTCATCAATCAGTTTTGGCCACAAGAACCATTCTTGCGGCTTCAACTGTAACTTTCGCTTCGTTCGCATGCACTCCATAACCCACAGGCTAAGGGCGATCCAGTACACCAACACACAAACACCGCTACAGCAGCGCAATAGAAAAACAAGATAACAATCTAAAAAAATGCTAACGACACAAAAGACCGACGCCGAAAAACGCGAGGAAAAAAGAGACGAATTGATAACGCAAACAGCAAGCGCCTTGAATCATCTTGCCGTTACTATGACAGCAAAAAACAAAGCATTCTGGGCGGTTGATTCTGAGCAATTAGTGAGCGACATGAACGCCGATGTCGTTAGATATGAGGCATTACTGAGTTTTAACTCATCACTTGGGTTAGCAGTCAACGCAACGTTAGACGAGCTGGCAGACAGTCGCTACACAAAAAGAGTGCCGCTTGAAATTGGAAACCCTGAAATAACTTTTGAAAATGGATTGTTCTTTTACACGGAGACGCCATAATAAGCACCGCTTGAAACTATCTAGTAGGTAATGATTAAAGCTTTAAAAACCCTAAAACGAGCAATACAGGCCATTATGCTTGCCTTGCTCGCTTTTGTGGTTCTGGTTCTCACATCGTGTGGCATGGTCATTGAGTACCAAACAAGCTCAGGAATAGTTATCAGTGAGACAATAGACGGCAAGTTTAATCCTAGAATTTCAACAAGGAAACTAAATCTCAATGATTGGATCAATCGCTAAGCCGAGCTTTTCACCGAGCGGTAAAAACTACAAAGCCGACCGCGCTTTTCATGCGGGCGGCGTGTACGTGGAAAAAGGGTTTATTTTCGATGGGGCAAGCGGTCCCAATTTCACCTTAAACACTCTCGGCTTGTCGCGCTTCGATCCTCGCTTGATCGTTGCGGCGTGCGTACACGATAAGGCTTACCGTTCGGGCTGCGTGTCCAAAGCTCAAGCCGATCTAGTTTTTTACAATCTACTCGTTCAAGGCGGTATCTCGCGCGGCAAATCTAATATTTTATATCGCGCGGTGCGCGCGTTCGGTCGTAAACATTACAAAGGATAATTATGAAACTAGCAATACAAGCAGGCCACACGAAAGGCACGGGCGCGGTAGGATTTGGTGGTTATAAGGAGCATTATTTTAACACTCGCGTCGTTGAGCAAATGATTCTTCTCGCGCCTAAAATGGGCATCAACTTACTTGTTACACACAGGGACCCCTCGCTAGGTTACGGCGCGGGCGTGCGTAAGACAGCTAAAGCAATCAAGAAATTTCAAGCTGATTTATGCTTAGAGTTACATTTTAACGCGGCAAGCCCAAGCGCGCGCGGTTGTGAGATCCTTTATTTTTGGGGGTCACGTAGATCTAAACACGCGGCGCGTTGCATGGCTGGATCTCTCGATTTTATGATGCAGGATTTAGACGTCCCCATGCGCGGCAAGAGCGGCGCGCGCTCTCTCTGGTATAGATCAGCAAATAAAGAAAAAGCTTATTCTGGCCGCGGTGGTTATTACGTCTACAAGACGCCTTGCCCCGCTCTAATACTTGAACCGTTCTTTGGTAGTAATAAACACGAAATGACTGTATTCAGTGACCCTAAAAACATCAAGCGCCTTGCATGGAACTACCTAGTAGGAGCCTTAAACTTTCACAACTCTTAATGATATGGGCGCACAAGACAAAGCATTTATGAAAAAAGTTATTGCCACTCTGGTCAGTGTCATAACCCTGCTTGGCGGTATCGTTGGCGGGTTCGGTTTAGATCTGAAAAACTCCGTGGAAGAGTTGAGGGATAAGAATATCGAGTGCATAGAAGACCGCGCGCGCATGTCCGAAAGGATCTCAAGCCTAGAGCGCTATATTAACTTCACGGCGGGTAAATCTAGCACTGTTAAAAACAATTAGCAGAAAAAGCTTGCATGATTTCCGAAAGTGTGGTTTTATTCGGACATGCAAGCAACACTGACCACAGAAACAAAGAAGAACTTGAAGACTCTCGTTGAGCTTCAGACTTACATGGCCGAGGCGAAGGCACAACTTCCCGACTTGCAAGACAAGATCGCTTCTGAGTTGTTCGCCGATAGCGACGAAGTTTTTCAATCGTTGAAATTTGGCGATTTAGTATTGACATGCGAAAAGCCTCGCGCTATCGTGTGGCAGACAGGCGCGACTCTGTCAATGTCGCGCGCTCAAATAGACTACTTAATAAAAGACGGCGTTTTATCAAGTGATCGACTCACAATCTCGCAACCGCACTACGACGCCTTAAGCGACAATCTCAAGGAATCGCTTAAACCATTTTTCACAACAAAAACTCTCCCCGCCACTATAACAGTGGTGGGACAAACCAAGTAAACAAAAACAAACAAAAAACAAAATAATACCATGTCAAACATTAACTTCATTCCGCAAGAAGACGATTTTCAAGAGGATTTCGCAAAAAAGCTAATTCCCGACGGAACCCAAGTAAACCTACGTTTCACAAAGCACGAATTTCTAGACAATAACAAGGGCTGGAAAGGTCTAAAGTTGTTCGGCGTTGTGATTGATGGCGAGTTTATCGGCGAAGAAGTGGACGAGATGATCACCCTCGAAAATGCCAACCATGCCGACTCGGTGAAGTGGGCACGTCAAACACAAGCTAAGCTCTGTAAGGCTCTCGGCTTGTCCGGCATCAATCATCCATCGCAGCTTCTCGGCCTCCCTTTGATCGCGATTATCAAGGATGTCAGCGCAAAGAATCCTGACTTTCCGAACGCAATTAAAAGTTATGAGATGCACCCGCAACACGTAGCGCAGGGCGCACCACAACCACAAGCACAAGCGCAGCCGCAAGTACAAGCGCAACCGCACTACAGCGCGCCAAACAACTATCAAGGCGCGCCAGCTCAACAGCAGCAGCCCGCGCAGAATAACCCGTTCGGCGCACCGCAACAGGGCGACAACATCCCATTCTAGCCCGTGGATTACCTTCAGCGCGCTCGTTAAATCGGGCGCGCTTTTTGGGTGAACAAACCAAACTAAAACCATGAAACAATCTAACAACAAACTAGCGAGGATTATAAGCATAGGTGACGCTATAATTAGTAGGCCGCTTTGTCACCACTCTTTTGAACAACTGAAACCCGATTTTAGGTATTGTCACAAGTGCCACAAGTACGAACTTTTAATGGAATCAGTGGGATGGGTTAAATACATCCAACCAAAAGGATTTGAGAGGCCAACGAACCGAAAATTGCAAACAATCAAACTAAAACCATGAACGAAGAACCATTTTTAAACCTACTTAGCGGCAACGCGCCGCCCGCTTTACCCGTCGAGACAATCGCGGGGCGCGTGTTACATTGTGACGCGGATTTCCTCGCCTATCAAAGCGGCCACTCTTGGGACTCCGAGACACCCGAAGAATCAATAGACGATCTCAAAATTAGGATTGAGGACTTGCGCAACTTGGCGAAAGCTGAAGTGATCGTGTTGCACCTCACTCTTGGCACCAAGGGCGGGCGTCACGAGATCGCGCGCGTCAAAGAGTATCAAGGGCACAGGAAGAAAGATGATGGCCTGCGCGCGCGTGTCACGCTCTTACGCGACTATATGGCGACAATGTGGACACCCACGACCAGCCCGCATCCGCAATATGACCAAGAGGCCGACGATTCTCTTTGTCAAGCGATGCGGAGCCACGAGAGCGGCGTTGAACCCGTGCTTTGGTCAATTGACAAGGATCTAAAAATGGTTGGGGGTTTGCATCTAAACAACGACACGGGAAAGGTTGAAGCCCATCCGTGGGGGTATGGTCACACGTATCTTGACCGATCCAAAACGGCCGCAAAAATCAATGGAAACGGAACGTCATTTTTCTGGCACCAATTACTCGTTGGCGATATGGCGGACGGCATACCGGCAATACCACGAATCGGCGCGGTAAAAGCCGTATTAATGCTTTGCGGCGCGACCACGGAAAGGGAAGCAATGATTGTCGTCCTCAAAGCTTACGAGGCTTATTACCCTGAAGGGGAGTTTGAATTTGAGTGCTGGGATGGGGAGAAAGAATGGAAAACCGCAAAGGATATGATGGTGGAGCAGGCGCGCCTCTTATGGATGCGACGCGAGCGCGGGCAAGATGTTCTTGACTACTTAAAGGAGGTTGCGAAATCATGAAAATACTCACAGGAAAACACAAAGGGCAGGAAATAGGTTATACGCATCGCGGATATTTAAAAACGAGTAAGTCCGTGAATGTGGTATTGTTTGAAGATGGCTATTATTACGGCTATAAATGTTTAAACGGCGCGCTGTTTTTCGCGGAAAAACGGGAGACCCTAAAGCTATGAGTCGATCCAGTAAAATATCAATATTCATTATCTCATTGTATTTATTTCAAGAATTAACCCCCGCAATCTTGCGGATGTTCCTATGAGTTACGCGCCACGATGGTATCAGCAAGAGAGCGTTGACCATACCTTGAGTTACTACTTTGAGCAGGGCGGGCAGGAAAACGCGCTTATCTGCCTACCTACGGGATCGGGCAAGAGCTTTACTCTGTGTCAGTTCACGAAGGAGGTCATAGAGCGAGTGCCAAGCGCGCGTATCATGGTACTCACGCACGTTAAGGAGCTAATCAAACAGAATCACAAGAGCATGAAAAAGTTCTGGCCGCGTTCGCCCGCTGGTATATACTCGGCAGGCTTAAAGCTCAAGCAGTCAAATTTTCAAATCACTTTTGGCGGCATTGGGTCAGTGGCTAAGAAGCCTGAGCTTTTCGGATTCGTCAACATTCTGATTGTGGACGAATGTCATCTAATTGGAGACAAGGACAATTCGCAATACATAAGTTTTATTCATGCTTTGCGCGAGGTGAACCCAAGTCTGAAGGTCGTCGGATTGACGGCAACACCCTTTAGACTAAATATGGGGTCAATTCTCACGGGCGGCATATTCGGGCACATCGCATATAATGGATGCACAATGCAAAGATTTAACCGCATGATTCATGACGGGTTTTTATCGCCACTCGTACCGCGCGATGCGGGGCGCTCTCTCGGTATCGATGTCTCGAAAATACGGACGCGCGGTAACGAGTTCGTGCATGCTGACGCGGATGCCGCGATGAACAACGAGGAAGTGACTCGCCATGCGTGCGTGACAATCGCGGAAGAGTTCAAGGCGCGTAAGCATCTAATGGTTTTTGCACAGAGTGTTGACCACTGCGGCGAGATCGTGCGCGAGTTGGCGCAACATGGTATTGAGTGCGTGCAAGTGCATTCAAAAATGCCGTCGAAGGATCGAGACAGGAACATAGCAGACTTCACGTCGGGCAACGTGCCTGCGCTCGTGAACATGGGGGTACTTACTACAGGCTTCGATTTTCCCGCACTTGATATGATCGCAGTTCTACGCCTGACACAATCGGCGGCTCTGTGGGTTCAGATCCTTGGCCGCGGCTGCCGCGTGCATCCAGACAAGCTTAATTGCCTTGTGCTTGACTTCGCTGGCAACACAAAGCGGCTCGGCTGCATCAATGACCCCGTTATTCCACGCGCTAAGGGCATGGCTGGCGGAGGCGTTGCACCCGTCAAGGAATGTCCAGAATGTGAGGCAATGATACATGCAAGCGCGCGCGAGTGCCCGCATTGTCAATATGAGTTCCCTAAAGGTTGTTCTCTTGAGATGGAGGCCGGCAGCGGCGAGCTTGTGCGGGGCTTGGTTACTGTCCAGCCAACGCGTCACGCGGTGGACGCGGTGACGTTTACGAGGCACACGAAGAAGGGTAAGCAGGACTCGCTCAAAGTGTCTTATAGGTGTGGCATGACATTTTTTAACGAGTGGGTTAGCGTTGAGGCGACTAGCGCTTATGCCCAAAGCAAGGCGCAAGAATGGATTAAAAAGCGCCTTCCGTGGGCTGATCGACTTCCTACCACGATTGCCGATTGCGTTGAATACCAATCATCTTTTAAGACTCCGAGCGCTCTTTTCATTGACGATTCGGGAAAATACGCAGAAATTAAAGATTACGAATGGGGAGAACCTGCGCGTGACGATGACCCATTTTAAAAATAAATACGATTGTTCTTGTGGGAAAGCGGAACGGGTGCATAATACGGACATGACAACGAAGACGAAGAAAAGCCAAGTGAAGCAGATCGAAAAGGAAATCGAAGCAATCGAAGCGGCGATAGTAGCTCTTGAAGCAAAATTAAAATAAAAACAAACCATGAAATACATTAAAATACATCCAGCCATAACCCTCCTAATTGCCGTAATCGTTTGCGGCTTAATCGAAGACGCTCCGGCGTCGTCACGAATGAAAGGCGAGGCAATCACCAACGCAACGAAGGCGGGAATGCCAGTGGCGAGAACTCAGAGGATCGGAAAGGGTTCCGATTCGATACGCGTCTACACGGCAATCGCTAAAAGGGGTTATTGTTTCGCTGTGAAGAATGGACGCATCGCCTACATCAGCAACGAGCGCGCGGCGAAGCTTGGGGTAAGAACTTTCTCAATGTCACACAGGGCGCGTGCGTTCGCAAAAACTTACACCAAATAAACCATGAAAAAACAACTAGAAATACTAAAATTAGGAACCGCGTCGCGCGCATTCGGGGCAAGCGCTCAGCTCGTAAGCGTGCGAGACGGGATTGCCCGTACATACGACGGGACAACAAGCGCATCAATACCGCTCGATATGGCTGATTGTCAATTTATGATTACTCCAGTCCTTTCCGCCGTGTCTTGCATGGAGGAGCCAAAAATTGAGGTTACAGATAAGGCACTAATCATTAGCGCGGAAGGTCGGCGCGTGCGCGTGCCGACAGTGCTTACTGACATGCCGGAGGAACTGCCGAGAAATGGGGACTATATAGATATACCCACAAGCGCGCTTGACGCTCTTGCCCATGTCGGCGCGTTTTGCGGCGTTAACCCTCAGAGGCCTTTCACTGTTTGCGTGAATATCACGGATGGGTTCGCGTATGGAACTAATGGCTATATTGGCGGGCGTTATCCTGTGGGGGACAAGTCTTTATCTCTCACTATTGAGACTAAGACGCTTGCCCCCTTGCTTAAGCTTGACGCGGCATCAATTCGCCACAACGGGACAGTAATTGAGATTGTGACGGAGGACGGCGGGACAGTAACGGCCAAGCTATCGGCAATCAAATACCCTGATCTTGCACGCGTATTTTCAGCGTACGATTACGCATCACAAGTCGAGATCAAAGACGAGACGAAGGCAGCACTAAGGACTGCCGGCTCTCTCTTCTTAGAGGATGAGACAGGCTCCGTATTTTTCGGAAACGGCACCCTATCAACAAGCCTCAATCTTGATCTCGCTCAGTATTCGGGCGAAATCCAAGACGATATTGGCGAGGGCGCTTTTTCTTATTCTCGCATTTCGCGGGTGATCACTCTTGCGGATCGTGGCTTTCTCGAGTATGGGGAGCCATGCTTTTTCTCTAAAGGTGACTTGTCCATGATGGCAATAGGCTTACGTAAACAAAACTAAAACAAATAACATGAAAACATCCAAAGAACGAAAAGAAACGCCAATTTTCAGCGGCGTGCTGAATTACTTCCCGCTTGCAATTGCGGCCGTGGCTCACCAATCCTACAAAGGAAACGAAAAGCATAACCCGGGGCAACCTCTCCATTGGTCTCGCGAGAAGTCCGCCGACCATCTTGATTGCGCAACCCGTCACATGATGACCCCGCGCGAGATTGATGTTGATATTGTATGCGAGCAAACAGGTGAAATTCTTGAAGTCGGATCTGGTCAACCTCATATTGTCGCCGCCGTTTGGAGATTACTCGCTCAGGCTGAGTTAATACTTGAGGAAATGCGCGACGCTGATATTGCGTACAACATGCACGCGCACGAGCCAATGAGCGAGCATTTCGACAGCGTGACCGAACACGACTATGCCGGTTATAATCTTCTACCCAAAGAAATGCTAGGATTTAAAGCGCCAGACAATTATTACGTCCATTCGGTCGATGGTGAGGGCGATGGTTGCGGCAAAGTTTTAACGGCTAAATCTCTGCCAATTCCAGACTAAAATTGAAACCCCATAAATAACATGTCAAACGTACTAATAATTGGAGATACACACGCGCCTTGTATGCGAAAGGATTACGTCCCTTTTCTCAAAAAAACCTACAAAAAATATAAATGCAATAAGGTTGTTCACATTGGTGACCTTGTGGACTGGTGCGCAATCTCGTACCACCCAAAAGACCCTAGCTTGATGGACAGTCGGCGCGAGTTTCACGCGGCTAAAAAGCAGGTTCAGCGGCTCTATAAAGCATTTCCAAAAGCTACTTGGCTGATCGGAAACCACGATTGTCTTCCGTCGCGTCGTGCGTCGGACATCGGCTTACCTTCCGAGGTGATGCGCGACTATGCTTCTTTGTGGGGCGTGGACGAGTGGGAAGTGATTGACCGCTACGGGCAAAAGGAAATTGACGGCGTTCTATATCAGCACGGCGACAGGGGGCGAAGCGGTCAAATAAACGGCGCTTTCCTCAACGCTCAAGAAGAACACAAGAGCGTTGTTCAAGGTCACTTGCATGCACAAATGGCTGTGAACTATTTCGCCAATAATCGCGCGCGCCTTTTCGGTATGCAAGTAGGTTCTGGCTGTGACTCGTCGGCGCTCGCACAGGACTATGGAAAGAAATACAATAAAAAACCTTTACTTGGTTGTGGGATCGTGCTTAATGGTGTTACGGCAATCGTCGAGCCAATGAAATTATAACTCTTAATAACCCCAAAAATCAGCCGCGCAGAAATGCGCGGCTTTAGTGGGTGAATATGAAAACAGAACCAACAATGTATCCAACTCTTACGGAGCATGGAGAAAAAGAAGCGCAGGCTATAATGGATAGCTTCAAGCCTAGGCTAAAGAGCTTAATGGACGAGGCTCTAGGTGAATTATATGTGGACGTAATGACACACGTTGAAAGTGACAGTTGGTCAAATTACAGAAATTCCATACTTAACGGACTTAAAGACTATAAAACTAAAAGCGGATCTAGCGAGCGCGATTTTAAAGAAATAAGGCAAGAGATTTACCTTCATAACCGAGAGGAAATAAATAAAGATCTGAATCAAGACCTACTCAATGAGATTGAGCGCTTAAAAAGGACTATTGAAATGTTACATGCCCAAGGTTATCCCCACTAAAACACAAAACAAAATGAAAACAGAACCAAACAAAATTCCTTCAGAGATGGCAACACGCCGCGCGTGGGCTTGCTCGTTCCTTGATAATGACGGCACCCTAAACAAGCGCCCCATGATGAGCGCCACGAAGCCCGCCGGCTCAACTGATGTCAGTACATGGCAAGACGCGTCGGAACTCGTACAGCATAACCCCGCGCGATACGGCTTCATGCTATCCGATCAAGACCCCTACGTTGTGATTGATCTTGACGCCCCCAAGAACGCGACGGACGCGGAGCAAGAAACCTTTCAAGCTTTCGCAATGGAGACAATCGCGAAATTTGATAGTTACACTGAAGTAAGCAACTCAGGCAAGGGCTACCACATATTCATTAAAGGCTCTCTTGCGGCGTGCGGTGATCGTTGCCGTACTGGTAATGTAGAGATCTATGAAAACGGGCGGTACTTGATTGTTACGGGTGACAAGCTTGAAGGCGCGCCGTGTGACCCGCAGGACAGGCAGGAAGCGCTTGCTTCGTTCTATGCCAGCACTTTCCCTGTTGAGGTTGTCGAGCGGCCGGAGTTGGCCGTCACGGGCGACCACCAAGCCACTGAGCAGGAAATCCTCGATATAATTGAGCGCCCATGTTTTTTCAAGACTAAAGCGGCATATGATGGGCAGAGTTCGAAAGGCAACACAGGTAGCGAACTTGATGGTGAATTATGCATGTATCTAGCCTTCTTCACTCGTGACCCTGAAGTTATCTACAACCTTTGGAATGAGTCTCCTTGCGCCCGCGACTCGGTACGAAAAAAGGGCAAGAAATGGTTTCTCGCGCAAAACGTTGCAAGCGCGTTGCGTGTTCAGCGTGATCAATTTGATTGGCAACCGCGCGATGAGCAAGAGTCAAGCACTTCCGAGGAGGCAAAGCAGTATTTTAACTTTAAGATGGAGGAAACCGCGCAGGCCGTGGACAAAGCAAAGATTGATGACTCGGCTTTTTTCGAGGCCGTGGCCAGTCAAAACGAAGGACTTCCCCACGGCGTAACGGGTGCCCTTGCGCGTCACTTTCTCGACGGCGCTCTATACCCCGATGATCAATTTGCCATTGCAAGCGCTCTTGGGGTAATCTCTACGATTGCTTCCCGCTCGTATTACTTCGATCAAGGTCAGTCGCCAAATATTTACATGATTGCAATAGGCGGATCGGGATCTGGTAAAGACAACATCACGAAAGACATCACAAGAGTTCTGGGGGCGGTGGATAAAAATACCAATATGCGATTCCTTTCCCGCCTATGTCAGACAATGCCGGCATCGAAAGAGGGCGTCACAACAGCTCTTGCAGATCGTGGGATTGGCTCAGTCACCTTTCTAAAGTCGGAAATGGACAAGTATTTAGCCAAGGCGAACAAGAACGAGACAAGTAAGCAGAAGGAAATTACCGATGAAATCCTTGAGTTATATTCTCAGAGTAATGCGGAGTTCATCAAGTTTCCCCCACCACGCGCCAACAAAGAGAACCATGCGCCGCCAATACACGCGCCTTGTGTGACTCTTGTAGGCGAAGGCACTAAAGAGGTGCTTTTTGATAACCTTGATACGGACGCTCTCACGGGCGGTTTTGTCTCCCGCCTGCTACTTATTGAGCGCGGAAGCGAGGAACGGAAGGTGAACACGACTCTACGCGATGTGAAGACCCTTCAGAACAACCGCAAATTCTACGAGCAGAGCGGGCAAACTAAGTATGCGCGCGAATGCGAGGAAAAGCTTGCTCAATATAAATACGTTGGGGACGATGGAAGGATGATTATTCCCGACAGCGTGATTTCCTCGCTCTCGTTATTATCTCGCAAGGTTCTGGAATTGTGCGAATATACAACAAATTTTGGAGTTGGGGAAGACACGCTTGAAGTGATGGGGCTTGTTGCCGGAGAGGAGCGCGCCTGCACCACGCGACCCCAACCAATGCAAGTTTTATTTCACCCTGATTCAATGGCATATATTGACGGCGAAGACGACAAGGTAAACGTCAAAATGAAGTCTGAAGGTGCTGAGCGCGGCGCGGCATGGTCAAGGACAGTGCTTAAAGCGAAAAAAGTTGCCTGCTTATTGGCAATCGTGGACGCTCCTTCATGCCCTATTATCGGCTTACGTGAAATAAAATGGGCTTACAAATGGGTTTGCCACCAATCTCGTATGCTTGCCGACTCAATCGACAAGGGGGAGGTCGGCGGAGGCGAGAGCGCAAAGCAGATCAAGAAACTCAAGGAAACCATAATCAAGCACATTGAGGCGGGTGGCGGTAATTGCCCGCCTTGGACTAATGGGGCGGGAGCCGCAATGCTTGAGGCCAATATGCTCAGTCGTGGGATGATCACGAAAGTTGCATGCTACCTTTACGCGTTCCGACAACTTGCGGCCTCGCAACGTAAATCGGCTATTGATAATTGCCTAGAACTGCTTGTTTCCGATGGGTTCCTTGTGCAACTTGAGCGCGACGCACGAGGCGAGGGAACGGGCGTTTGCTTTGCTTTTTCGCCCGATCTGAAAAAATAATGAAAATAAATGAAGATTGTTCTTGCGGAAAAGCGGAACGAGTGCATAATACGGACATGACAACGAAACAGATCCACCAAGAGAACAGAAGATTAAATAAAATGGAAGCAGCGCTTCAAGATTCATACGCTGAAGTTTTCGGAAAGGTGAACAAGGGTTCTAATGAGGTGAATGAATTATGCGCG
>Ga0208814_1000843_pt1 | contig 16142 bp, 33 predicted proteins | sample MalvirAntarct_55_FD_184253 | JGI IMG/M metagenome (GOLD analysis project Ga0208814, IMG submission 184253) | Marine viral communities from the Global Malaspina Expedition - Malaspina viral metaG Antarct_55 (SPAdes) (version 2) | ecosystem: Environmental > Aquatic > Marine > Oceanic | place...
ATGAGACACGTACCAAATTCTGTACGCATCCAGAGCAACGGGACTGGACGAAACCCTGTCCCATATGTAAGAGGAGAGTAAGACCATGAAGCTATCAGAAGTAACCGTTAAGAACATCAAAGAGTTTAAAGATCTGTATGCGTGGGTTTGTTCAATGCCGCTCGACGGTAAAGACCGCAGGATACTGATGGATGTAATTGATGTTAGCTGTAAGCTCAACACTAAACTACTAGAATCACAGGGAAAATCGATATGACAAAATGTAGTTGCGGTAACAGAGCAGATATAAAAGAGAAAGGGCTTTACTTTTGTGCAGTCTGTTGGTTAAAATTAAATTCTATTTAAATTGGAGAGATGTTATGTGGAACGATGATAGTAGAGAGTGGTTACATGGTGATAGTCTACATACTGTAGAGCCTGAAGAGAATAACTTTGATTTAATTTATAGAGTTATTGCAGAAATAAAACGTGACCTTAAAAATGGTAATGATGTTTGGGTACATGAAATGTTATCCAATCTTGTAGTTGACATGAGCGCTGATGCTCTAACTAAATATTTAGGAGAAGTTTAATATGTATTTATTTTCAAAAGATATTAATGACGGAAGTATGCGAATAGCTGATCAAGCTAAGTCCCTTAAAGCATGGTCAACTAGAAACCCTGAGACTGATGAAGGTTCTGAGGTGCGAGTCTATACAAGTGTAAAGAATTTTAGAGAGGGTTTTAATTATACTCTGTATACCTTTACTAATGGTAAGTTAAAGAAGTCTAACGGTCAGCCTGTGGTTGAACTTAGTCGAATGTTTTTTGAGATGGGGAGATAAGTATGAAGACTTTAATTGAAGCAGTAGAAAAATGGATTGACGATAAGATTACAGATAACATAGCCGTAGATAGGGCTGATAGAATGTCTCACTCTGCAACCGTTGATATACAAGAATTGCATGCTAAGTTTAAAGACATGGAAGAAATACATATCCGTGATGCTAATAGAATTGCAAAGTTAGAGAGGCGTGTAATGAGTCTCGTTGAAGCTACTTCTTCCGATAACAACGAAGCTACTATTATTGACATTCAAAATAGGCTTGAAGACTTAGAGTCTAGTGTAGAGGATGCTCAAGGTACAGCAGAAGAGGCACAATACTGTGCCAACAATGTTGAAAGCAGTCTTGAAGATATTGAATCTCGGCTTGAATCAGTCGAAGGGGAGGTTGACCTTGAAGAGATAGCACGGAATGTACATGATAATGTAGAAAGTTTTATTATTGATGCAGTTCGCAGTGAGATAGATGCGATAGACTTTAAAGTAACGGTGGAGAGATAACATGAAAAAAGAATATGACTACGATGACCTTCCTTATTTTATTACGAAGGATGAAATGATAGAGCTTGTACCTAGAGCTTTGGAGTATTTTAAAGAATTCATTCTTGATGATGGCTATGAAGAAGAATACTTTGAGATACAGATAGGTGATAGGTTTTTTGACTTGAACCTCTGGGATGAAGAGGGTGGTAATAGAAGAGGAAGGTGTTCAGCCTCAGTCTACCCTACCTATGAGACTTTTGTTAATGGGGGTGGTCGAGAAACTGACGGCTCTCAGTGGGTAACTTTGTTTAGTTGGAGTAAGGTTCAATGAATACTGAATGGATTACTGATGCAGAACTTAAAGAAGCTAACGAAAAAGCTTTGAAAATCTTTGATAACTTTTACTATAAAGCAGTAACGGCTGAGGAAATTTGGACAGAGATAACGGTGAACAATAAGTTCTTCGATGTTAATTGTTGGGATGAAGGTATTGATCACGGCTATGAAAATAGAGAGGGTGCAGTTCATTGTATTCTCCATCGTGTAGCAGTAGATGAGTTCGGTGTTCGCTCTTGCGATGGCGAAACTTTTTACAAGCTACTTACTATTGATAAAAATATATAAACTTAGGAGAAAGAAAATGAAAGATAACAACGGTATAGTTGAGACAGAAATTCTTCTGGAGCTAGTAGCAGTTGCACTCGAAGGTGTGTTGGATGATCTAAACAACGTGGAGCTAAGTGATCGAGGGTCTATGGCACTCAGTAAAGAGATGCGAATGCTGAACAAGGCACACAAAGCCCTCGAAAAACAAGCAGCTCTTGAGCGTTCGGGAGGTGAGGCATGAGCTTTAAACCGATAGACACTGAGGTTGAAATACAAATGTACAAAGTTCTAATGGGTGTAGTGAGTGGTTACTATATAGATGTTGCAGCATCTAGCCCCGAAGCAGCTTTGGAGTACGCAGAAGTTAACCGAACTTACCCGAAGTACAACGAACATACAATAGAAATAAAACCTATCGAGGTAGTAAACGATGATGAGATCAGACAGTAATGCAAGAATTTTAAGTTGTTCTTTATGTTTAAGGAATTACATCGACCATATTAACAGTGATCAAATGTGTATTAAATGCCTTGAAGATACTTTAACCTTTAAAGACTTAGAAGATACTTACACTGGTGGAGAAGAAGTTTCAGCGGTAGCTGTTCCACAAGTGAACAATGAAATAGTTTAAACATATGGTTGACTAAGCAACTTAGTAGCTATTATAATAGTGATTAGGATGTTGTCAACTCAGGATAGAAATTAATTTAATAACTTTGTACATAATGTACATTTTGGAGATTGAAATGAATAATATTACACCGATGTTTGCAAACAACACAGCACTTACAGCCATAAGAGATGAGGGTTATGGGTCAGCAGGTTTTGATATAGCTGTTGCACCGTTAGTTTATCTTGATGCTTATGAGAGTACTAAGAATGTTATCTACCGTACTGATACATGTGAAGAGTTAGGTATCCACGGTCATGGCTATAAACCTGTAGCACCTAAGCATATGATTGATGTTACTAGAAATATCATTGAGCGGTCAGGGTTATCTACCAACAGGATGGAGGAGACCATTAGAACCTCACACAATGGCGCTAGAACCTTTGTACAGTACCGGCTACCGGAGCATACCTATAGAACTAGTGACGGTGACACAGCCAGTCTGAGTCTGTTATCTATATCATCCTTTGATGGGACATGGCCGTTTATGATTAGTGCCGCTGCAATACAGCAGGCTTGTACAAATCTACAGGTCTTTGTAGGTGGTGAGGTGTCAGTGTTCAAAGCTAAACACACACAGTCACTAGACATTGAGCAGGGTGGTAGGATTATTACTAAGTCTCTTGAGTTGTTCCACAATCAGCGTGATCTGTGGCAACAGTGGAACGACACAAAGTGTAGTAATCTTCAGGCTTTTAAATCCCTTGCCGAAGCTATCAAATGTAAGGGCGCACTTGACTTACTATACAAAGGTTACACTAACCCTGTTGATGTGCTGATGGACATACCTCGACGTAACACTAGCCTTGAGTATCTCTGGCACAAGTACAGCTCAGTATATTCTAAGCGGCTCGGCAACAACTACTGGGCTGTGTATAATGCACTGACTGATTGGTCTACACACTTTGAAGCCCCTCGTACTAAGAGCATGGCTAACATTGCATCAGTACAGAACGACAGGCAGCAGATAGTTCGTGAAGCTGTTAAACATAACCACCACATGAAGGCGGCATAATATGACAATGAAAGTGTTCGGACAGTCCCTAACCATTGAGTTTAGAAATGGGGTAGGGTTTGATATAGAGTTCGCTAATTCAAGACCTGTATGGATAAGTAAGGCAGGGTCAGAGCAACTAGAGGTGGCAGAGTTTGAGGGTTTACTTATCTCTCTGCCTTTTATATTAATTAGTTTTGGTGTGTGTTATCAGGGATGGGATGATTGATGGGCGGCTCAACACACGGTGGCAAGGGTGATAGGTCTAGAGTAAAGGATAGTAAAAATTATGGCGACAATTTTGATCGCATTTTTAATCAACAATTTAAAGAGGTTCAACATGAAAGAAAAGATAAACGGAATCAAAGACTCAATGAAATCGGAATGCTTAAATATCTTATCGCAACTAAAGATGAGGACAGCTAAGACATTTGACAAGGCTATAGATCGCTTCGACCACAGGCTGACACTAGTCACACGATATGTTTTAATTTTCGGGGCCGGTATTGTTATAGCTTCTATAATTCATGCGTTGATTTGAGGTGAGTATGTTTGCAGAAAGTTTACAGGGTAGTCCCAGTCCTGAGTCAATGGCTACAGCTAAAGCGGCAGTCGAAGTAACAGAAGGTAAAGTGCCACTGAGGACAGCCTGCTCTATGTACAATGTAAGAGAGCAGACTGTAATACAATACATCATTGACAAGACTGAATACGATACAGTTCTAGCACTGTTAGAATCAGAAACGCTAACGTACAAAGAGGAGGAGTAACATGCAAGAAGAAAACAATGGCATAGAACTGACGATACAGAACGTGAAGCAGTGGCACGAAGCACGTAACTTAATACACGGATCAAGCGACAAGGATCAAGTGCTTAAATTAATACAGGAATTAGGTGAGTTGTCAGATAGTATCTGTAAAGGGCTGACACCTATTGATGACATCGGTGACATCATCGTAGTGCTTATCAATATAGCTACCCGAAACGGCTTCACTTTAAAAGAGTGTATTGATTATGCCTTTGAAGATATTAAAGATCGCAAAGGTATGATGGTTGACGGTATCTTTATTAAAGAAAAAGATATTGTTGATCACGACACGCTAGGAAATAAATAGCTAGACAGATGTGGCGTATATGTGGTACGCTTCAGTTTCATTTAACCCAACCAATAGGTATATTATCATGGCAATATTACAAGGCGCAGCATACTGGGCGGCAGTGACCACTCCGAACACTACTTTCGAGCCAGTGTATTCAGTTAACTTAGTTGTAAATCAGTCGGTAGCAGATGACTTTGCATCTCGCGGCTTCACTATCAAGCAGATGGATGAAGGGCCAGCCGTTGTTATTAAGCGTAAGGTCAATGGCCCTAACGGAATGATTCGACAGGCTCCACGGTTAGTGGATGCAAATAAGAATCAGCTCGATGCCCGTATCGGCAACGGCTCCACTGTTAAGGTGCAGTACAAAGAGTGGCAGTCAGAGTGGAAGGGCAAGACTTTCTACGGCTTAGACTTTCAAGCTATGCAAGTCATCGACCTTATCGAGGTTGGTTCACCTGATGGCTCAGAGTTCGAGGCACTGATGGGCGACATGGAGGATGAACTCTAATGAATACAGTTGAGATGGACGGTGTTTATTATAATGTCGATCTCTTATCTTCGGAGGGGCAGAGTATTTTCTCTGTCCTTGCCGAAAATAATAAGAGACTTAAAGAATCACAACTAACTTCAACACTATATAGCGCGTCAGGTATTACACTGATGAGAGAACTTAAAACCCACCTAAAGGAAGAGGCTATAGTAGCAGGGACAGCTACACTTATAGAGGAATAAAACAATGGCATTTGTTAAAACACAACAGCCTTGTACAGAATGCTCCAGCTCAGATGCAGTGGGGATTAACGAAGACGGATCGGCATACTGTTTCAGTTGCGCTACGTTTTTTAAAGACTATAGTACATCGGAAGTACACAGACCAGATACCATAACGGACTTCAAAGAGTATCAAAGGAACAGTAACATGCAACAGTCTCCACACGAAGCACATCAGAATCCCTCTGCGTCCTTCAACGAACTGACTGACCGCAAGATAAGCTTAGCTACTGCTAAGAAGTATGGCGTTAAGTCCACAATGAATGGCAACGAGATTGATAGACATTACTACCCCTACTTTAACGGACATGAGCATGCAGGAACTAAGGTACGTAAGCAGGACAAAAACTTTACGTGGACTGGAAGTCAGAAAGAAGTAGGTTTGTTTGGAGAGAACCTATTTAAAGCGGGAGGCAAGACCATTACCTTGACCGAAGGCGAATGCGATGCGATGGCAGCGTATGAAATGCAGGGTAGCAAGTGGCCCGTAGTATCTATAAAGTCAGGGGCACAGGGAGGTGTTCGTGATGTTAAGAATAGCCTTGAGTACCTTGAGTCGTTCGACTCTGTTGTCATTAACTTCGACAACGACAAGGCAGGTAAGGAAGGAGCGCAAGCAATTGCAAAGCTACTTACCCCAAAGAAAGCTAAGATAATGACCATGCCTGTGGACTACAAGGACGCTAACGATATGTTACGTCAGGGTAGACATGCTGCATACGTCAGTGCCTTCTGGGATGCTAAGTTCTATACTCCAGCAGGCGTGTTGAATCTATCTGAGCAGCTCAGTGCATATCAGAAGCTACGAACAGAAAAGAAAACAGCTATCCCCTATCCGTGGAGTGGACTCAACAAGAAGCTCGAAGGTCTTAGAGCAGGTGAGCTTGTAACTCTTACAGGTGGCACAGGGCTAGGTAAGTCGTCTGTTACTAGAGAGATCGAGCACTGGCTGATCGAAAACACAGAGGACAACGTGGGTGTTGTTGCACTAGAGGAGAACTGGTCGCGTACTGCCGAAGGTATTATGGCGGTGGAGGCTAACGCTAAGCTTCACCTAGATAGTGTTAAGGCTGAGTTCACTGATGATCAGTTGGACGAGTGCTTCAAGAAAGTATTCATGGGAGAAAACACAGGCCGTGTGTGGATACATGCACATCACGGTGTCAACAATCTAGATGACATCTTCAGTAAGCTACGCTACATGATCATTGGTTTAGATTGTAAGTGGGTTGTAGTTGACCACCTCCACATGCTCGTCTTATCCACGTTAGAGAACGATGAGCGTAAAGCTATTGACGGTATCATGCATCGCCTTAGAACGATGGTAGAGGAGACAGGATGCGGCATGATCCTAGTGTCTCACCTTCGTAGAGTTGAGGGCAACCGTGGACATGAAAACGGTATCGAGACAGGACTATCACACCTCAGAGGGTCGCAGAGTATTGCTCAGCTCTCTGACTGCGTGATTGCATTGGAGCGTAACCAACAATCAGAAGATGAGATTGAAGCATCGACCACGAAGGTCAGGGTGTTAAAGTCTCGATACACTGGTGATGTTGGGGTAGCGTGTAGTTTATTGTATGATGGACGGACAGGACGGCTCAGAGAGACACATGACTATGACGCTTCACAGTTCGATGGAGATATAATATGAGTAATAAAACACCCTTCGGGCTACACGCTTTTGATGAAGTGCTACGTAAGCTTAGAGTAACAGCGCCCGACCTAGTGTATGAATCTCGTATAGTGGAGCATGGTAAGTACTTCAACGACTTCATCATAGCTAGAAACAAAACACTCTTTAGACCTGTCGGGATACTTGATTGGGCGTGGTATACAGTGGATGGCATGGCTATAGCTATAGAGTTCGATGCTATGTCGGAGTACTACGAAGAGATGCTGAAAGATAAACGAAGTCCTGACAACATTTGGAAAGATAAGGGCAAAGAAAAACAATTAAAAGAAGGCTATTCCCAATGAGCAATCTAGTATTTGATATAGAAGCAGATGGCTTAGACCCGAAAAAGATTCATTGCATTGTCGCTCAAGACGTAGACACACTGGATGTATTTACATTCGACAACACCCAGTTACAAGAAGGCTACGACATGTTATCTTCGGCAACTAAGCTTATCGGACACAACCTAATCGGCTATGACATTCCAGTAATTAAGAAGATTGGAGGCGTAGACCTGTTCGACAAGAAGATCGTAGATACCTTAGTGCTGTCTCGCTTGTTCAAGCCTACCCGTGAAGGTAACCACGGACTAGAAGGCTGGGGCTATCGCTTAGGGTTTAAGAAGGGTGACTTCGGACAGAAAGAAGATGCGTGGGAGGACTACAGCCCGGAGATGTTGGAGTATTGTAAGAACGATGTGCTACTCAACACCAAAGTGTATGAAGCGTTGAAGGTTGAGAGCCGGGGCTTTACACCACGGTCAGTAAAGATAGAGCATGCGGTAGCTCGGATCGTTGACCAACAGCGTACCAATGGTTTTGTATTGGACGTTAAAAAGGTTATGGGTCTTATGGCTATGTTTGAAACTAAGCTCCACGATCTAGAGGCAGAAGTACAGACGGTGTTCACCCCCACGATCACAACTCAGGTGCTTACTCCACAGCTTACAAAAGCAGGAGCAATAGCTAAGACAGCTAAGGATCAGCACGGTAGCGGTGTTCGACTCAGCACTGAGGAGTACGCAAAGATGGTCAAGGGTCTAACCAACGGCAGTCCACCTGTAACTAGAGATACTGTAACGCCATTTAACTTAGGTTCTCGTAAGCAGATTGGCGATTACTTAATTGGTTTTGGCTGGAAGCCTAAGAAACATACACCAACAGGTCAGCCTATTGTAGATGAGGCAACACTCAGCAGGGTTAAGAACATTCCACAGGCTGCAATGATTGCTAGATACCTAATGTTCCAGAAGCGTTTAGCCCAGACTAAGAGTTGGATCAAGGAGCTAGACGAGGACACTGGTAGAGTACATGGCTACGTTAATCCTAATGGTGCAGTGACATCTAGAATGACTCACTCACATCCGAACATGGCTCAGATTCCTAGCAGCAAGTCACCTTACGGTGAAGAGTGTAGATCTTGCTGGACTGTACCAGAAGGACACCAGCTCGTAGGTATAGACGCTTCTGGCCTCGAGCTTAGAATGTTAGCACATTATTTAAATGACGAGGGCTACACACATGAAATCCTTAACGGAGACATTCACACCGCTAATCAAAAACTTGCAGGACTTGAATCAAGAGATCAGGCGAAGACTTTTATCTACGCCCTCCTCTACGGAGCAGGAGATGCTAAGCTTGGCTCAGTGGCTGCAAGAGGTAGAGCAGGTGGCAAGCAGCTTAGACAATCATTCTTTGATAATCTCCCATCATTTAAAGCTCTTACAGGACGAGTACAAAGAGAAGCTAAAAGCGGATTCGTTAAAGCACTAGATGGTAGACGCTTGACTGTTCGCTCAGAACATGCCGCTTTAAATACCTTGTTGCAAGGAGCAGGAGCAATAATTATGAAGCAGGCACTGATCCTACTAGACAAGACGATAGCTGAGCAGGACTTAGCCGCTAAATTCGTTGCCAACGTACACGATGAGTGGCAGATAGAGTGCAGTACTGCTGATGCTGAAGCTGTAGGTAAGGCAGGCGTTGAAGCTATTATTCAAGCAGGCAAAGACTTTGACCTTAACTGTCCTCTAGATGGGGAATATAAAGTAGGGGATAACTGGAGTGAAACACACTAAAAATATAACCGGAGAATACTATAATGAACTCTACAACAATTAAAAGATGTCTAGAATGTAAAGATGAATTAGTTGTACCTACTAATTGGTATCCTTCTTTTCCAGACAAGGGATATTATAAGTGCAAGCCGTGCGTGGACAGTCTAAGGATTATTAACCATATTAAGGCAGGGACAGCAAGTTCTCGCATGATAGCTAAGCACTTAGGCGCTAAAGCTCTAGGTGTCTTTGATCACGTTACTGCTGGATATGTTTATATTATATCTAACCCAGCGTGGAAAGACTGGAAGAAAGTAGGCATGGCTATTGACGCTTACGATAGATGTGGTGCTTTTCAAACCTCTTCACCTTTGCGTGACTATAGAGTAGAATACTGCAAACACTTTGAAGATCGAAGAGAAGCAGAGAAAGGCATACATACAATCTTAGATGAGCAAGGCATAGAGAGAGTAGGAGAGTGGTTTAAAAGCCACACCTCTACACTTAAACAAGTTATACAAGCATATACAGGCGAGAAAGATGACACTATCAACAGTAGTATCTGACATATATCAAGAACTAGAAGGTCTTTCGGACGGCACAGCACTACCTTTGACTGAAGCAGACATAGATAAAACTATGGTAGGGATGAGAGCTGCGCTCATGGACTGGGCTACTCCTCGCAAAAGAAATACCGACTTCACTGTTCGTATGTCTAATGTTGGCAAGCCTTCTCGTCAGCTATGGTATGAGAAGAGAGACCCTGAAGGTCGTGGAGGTATTGATGGTGCAACACAAATCAAGTTCCTGTACGGTCATCTGCTAGAAGAGATTGTATTGATGCTAGTTCGGATGGCTGGACATAAAGTTACTGACGAACAGAAAGAGGTTGTAGTTAACGGCATTACTGGACACATGGACTGCAAGATAAACGGTGAGGTTGTTGATGTTAAGACTGCTTCTCGCTTTGCATTCAACAAGTTCCGTGATGGTCGATTAGCAGAGGATGATCCCTTCGGTTACTTAGGACAGCTTGCTGGCTATGAGAAGGCAGAGGGTACAGAAAACGGAGGGTTCTTAGTTTTAAACAAAGAGAGTGGCGAGCTTTGTATGTATCTTCCTGATGATCTAGATAAGCCTAACATAGATACTAGAATATCTCAGCTTTTACCTGCGCTTGATCTGGACACTCCACCATCCCTGTGTTATGATCCAGTACCAGACGGCAAGAAAGGCAACATGAAACTTGCAAAGGGTTGTAACTGGTGTAAGTATAAGTTTAAGTGTTATGCAGATTCTAATGATGGTCAAGGGCTACGAACCTTTAAATACTCCAACGGACGAACATACTTAACAGAGGTTGTTGTCGAACCTAAAGTAGAGGAACTAATATGAACAGAAGACGCAGCAAACGAATAGAGAAACACGCTACGGTACTTCTAGTGTCGTGGCTTAAAGGGTTATTGGAAGAGGAGGAGGCATCTAAGATAACCACCGAAACGTACAAGTCTTTCCTGCCAGAACAAACTCACTACATGGCGGGACGGACTATGTTTTTAAATGCGTATCACCCTAAGTGGATCAAGAAGAAGATCATTCAGCTCCTCAAAATATTCCCAGCTATTCAAATCGAAGATGTTAATTTGGAGATGATAACGTGGAAAGTAAATCAGCGACCTGTGGGCTAACGATAGAGGAGATGATAATCTCAGTCGGTAGCTTCCTGTTTAACTCCGACTCTTCTATTACTGAAATTGATTCTCTGTTTTTAAATGATTTAAAGATGGTCGTTGAAGCAGAGTTAGAACGTAGAGAGGCACAACTACATTGAAAAAGTTCAAGAAAGGATACCGCAAAGCCCGTGTCAAGCGGCCAGTGGAGAAGGATGTAGTCAAGGGTTACGACTCTAACTGGGAGTACGAGCTGCACTCAGGCATTTTAGATGACTGGAGCTTTCATACAGACAAAGTAACATACACCGTTGATCACAAATATGAGCCTGACTTTGTTAAAGAGATAGATGGCAAGAAGATTTTGCTTGAAGCTAAGGGCAGGTTCTGGGACTTCGCGGAGTACAGCAAGTATGTGTGGATAAGCAAGGTGTTACCGGACGATGTGGAGCTAGTGTTCTTGTTTGCTAATCCTAGCGCTCCGATGCCACAAGCCACTAGACGCAAGGACGGAACGAAACGATCTCACGGTGAGTGGGCAAGTTCCAAAGGTTTCAGGTGGTATAGCGAAGACAGTATCCCTGATAGCTGGATCAACGCAGAAAAGCGAGAAACTTTCGATGACTGACGGCACTCGCAAAGATGAAAGACGTAATAGGTTTGAAAGAAAAAAGAAGTTTAAAAAAATAAGCTCTTCATCTAAGTTAAAAATCAGTAAACGAAAAGACCTTAAACTTAATTTATATTCAGAGGCAGCACATGAGCATTAATAACGCAACACCAGCAGACTGGGATAGAGTACGTAAAGAAAATCCTGCAATAATACCTTGCGGCCCTAAGAGTTATATAGTAACTGACGAGGACATGACAGCCTACCATGTCATTGCAGATAAAGAGCTTGAGGACGTAGTTAATAAGCCCCTCCACTACAACTCTGGTGGAGTAGAATGTATTGAAGCTATTAAAGCAAGTATGTCCACTAAAGCCTTTGAAGGTTACTTAAAAGGTAACTGCCTCAAGTATCTTTGGAGGATGTCCTATAAAGGGAAGGCTTTAGAGGATGCAAAAAAAGCTCAGTGGTACTTGCAGAAACTTATAGATAGTGTGGAAGAGATAGCGTGATATGTTGGCATTGTCGATCAGAGGTTATCTGGAGCGGTGATCACGACATAAGCGAAGAAGATGAAGAGTATGATATGATGACAGAGTTAAGTTGTCCTGAATGCAATTCAATAATTATAGTTTACTACCCCAAAAAGGAAAAAGAATAATGGATCAGTATCAACAGTTTATACACAAGAGCCGCTATGCACGTTGGATGCCAGAAGAAAAACGCAGAGAGTCGTGGCACGAAACAGTTAACAGATATGTAGACTTCTGGAAAGATCGTGGACAGATAGATGATAAGATAGGCTTAGAGTTGTTTAATGCAATACATGATCTAGAAGTTATGCCTAGCATGAGATGCATGATGACAGCCGGTGTAGCACTAGACAAAGACAACATAGCAGGGTTCAACTGTAGCTACATGCATATCGATTCTCCACGAAGCTTTGACGAGCTGATGTATGTTCTCATGTGTGGCACAGGAGTTGGGTTCAGCGTTGAGCGTAACTTCATTAACAAGCTTCCAGAAGTTGCTGAAAGTTTCCATGCTACTGACAGCATTATCATGGTGAGCGACAGCAAGATTGGGTGGGCATCAGCCTTCCGTGAGTTAATTGCTATGTTGTATGCAGGTAAGATACCGCAGTGGGATGTAAGTAGAGTGCGCGGTGCAGGCGAACGACTAAAGACGTTTGGTGGTAGAGCATCTGGGCCAGAGCCGTTAGTTGATCTGTTTAACTTTTGTATTGCACTCTTCCAGAAAGCTAAGGATCGTAAGCTGACAAGCATTGAGTGCCATGATATTGTTTGTAAGATCGCTGACATCGTGGTTGTGGGAGGTGTTAGACGTTCAGCATTGATTAGTTTATCTAATCTGTCTGATCAACGTATGGCTAAGGCTAAGTCAGGTAAGTGGTGGGAGAATGAAGGACAACGTGCGTTGGCTAACAACAGCGTGGCGTATACAGAGAAGCCTGACTTTTCAGCCTTCCTGTCTGAGATGCAGACTATGTATGAGAGTAAGGCAGGTGAGCGTGGTATCTTTAGCCGTGTAGCAGCACAGAAGATTGCTGCACGTAACGGACGTAGGGACGCTACTTACGACTTCGGGACAAATCCATGTTCGGAAATAATTTTACGATCTAACCAACTGTGCAATCTTAGTGAAATCGTTGTTCGACCAACTGATAACCTTGAGAGTCTTAAAAAGAAATGTCGTATTGCAGCTATTATTGGTACGCTTCAAGCAACGCTTACTGACTTCCGCTATGTGCGTAATATATGGAAGAAGAACACAGAAGAAGAAGCGTTATTGGGCGTGAGTATGACAGGCATTATGGATCATAACGTCATTGGAAAATCCACAGATAAGACAGTCGAATGGCTAGAGGAAATAAAAAATGTGGCTATTAAGACTAATAAGGAATGGGCTAAGAAGCTTAGCATTAATCAATCTACAGCTATTACTGCGGTTAAGCCAAGCGGTACTGTATCTCAGCTTGTTGATAGTGCCTCTGGTATTCATCCTCGTTTTTCTAAGTACTATGTCAGAAGAGTACGCTCAGACAAAAAAGATCCGCTTGCAGTCTTTATGGAGCAATCAGGATTCCCAGTAGAGCAAGATGTAACGTCACCGTCTAATTCTATATTTAGCTTTCCTGTAAAGGCTCCTAAAGAAAGCGTAACAGTAAAACAAGTAGGCGCTATGCAACAGCTAGAACTATGGAAAGCTTACCAGAACCATTGGTGTGAGCATAAGCCAAGCATCACTGTTTATTATACAGATGATGAGTTCCTGCAAGTTGCTCAGTGGATCTGGGATAACTTTGATATTTGCAGCGGCATTAGTTTGCTGCCCGTGAGTGACCATATTTATCAACAAGCTCCATATGAAGACATAACTGTTGACAAGTACAAAGAACTAGTAGCAGCTATGCCAAAAGGTGTGGACTGGAAAGACTTAGAACAGTTTGAACAGGAAGATAATACTACAGGTTCTCAAGAACTAGCCTGTGTAGGTGGTGCATGTGAAATCGTCTGAAGCAAACATATTGGGCTTTAATATACTGATAGATACTTCAGGGGTTATCGTGACAGAAATGTCCGGTATCCCTGAAGGTAAGCTGCACAAGGTCTTTAAGGACGAAGACCTTATTATCATGCGACAGATCATTAGGGCTGTTAAGCCTAAACTAGAATCTCTACATGAAGACCTTGAGCAGGAACTATCTCACCTTCACTGATACAACTACCACTTAACTTTATCAGCCCAGTACGCTGCTGACATCTTTCCTTTTTTGATGTTCTTACCGTGACGGGCTTTAAAGCTGGCTCTTTTAGCTTTCATCTTATCTGACTCTCCAGCTTTAGGCTTACCCGCTGTGCTGGCTCCCTGCTCTCCAAACCGAATCATCTTAATTTCAGCGCCATCTTTCGCAAGAACTACGTGAGATTTAGACGCATGCTTTGGAGTACGCTTAGGTTTGTTGTAACCTTCAAATCTTTCTCCTCTGTATTCAATGCTCATGCTTTCTTCTTCCCTTTATGGAGGCCGTGGCTGGCGTATTGCTTTCCAGCAGCAGTTGCAGCACGTTTCTTCTTGTTGGCAGCAGCCAGTTTCTTTTTACCTGCGGCAGTAGACTGAAGTTTCTTTATAGCTTGAGCAGGCGCATATACCTCACCTGTTTTTCCACTGGGTTTACCGGAAGGCGTAGTCCACTTCTGCCCTGTCCATTTCTTTAAAGACTTTTGAGACTTAGCTAGTGCCATTACTTTTTACCCGTAGCTTTTTTCTTAGCTGTAGCAGACAAGTCTTTTAAATGAAATAGTTTTACACTGGTTTTAGTGTGGGATTTATTAGTGTGTAGAGTGCCGTCAGACATCTTGTGACTAGAACCCTTGTACTCAGTACCATCTTTTTTATAATGCTTAACACCTTTCATTTGTAACCTCCTCCTGCTGCTTTATATTCTTTGGCAAGTAGCTGAGCTTTACGCGCAGACCACTGCCCCGATTTACCACCTTTAGTTCCTGCTGTAATTTTCTTAAAGAGTCTTTTACGCAGAGCAGGATGCGTGTAATTCCCTGCTTCGTTGACTGTTGACTTCTTCTTAGCTGCTTTAGCCATGCTATCTCTCCCGTTGTACTCCTTTAGTTTTCTCTACAGTTCTCATAGCACCTAGACCTAACATGCCCATCAACACTGTTGTCAGTAATGAGCTATCAACTGGCGGTACAGTGAACCAGATGCTTAAAATAGGAGACAAGATCGTGGAGTAGACCAGAGCAAAGCAGCACGACCAACCGACTGCTGGCCTCCACCCGGCTACAAACAAATTCCTGTGAGCAGCTTCTACTTTGTTTACTTCTAATTGTCCCTTTGATAGTTCTATTGCGTGACGCTCTGCCATAGTACTTATTTCGTGAGCAAGAGCGTTACGTTGATCTTTGTCTTCAATGACTTTGCCGAGAAGTTTTGTTATGGGTGCTATTAATTTATCTAGCATTTTTTACCTCTTAAAATCTTCACCTTATTTAGCTAATAGTGCTTGTACTAATGCCTGTATCTGTTCGTTTGTTTGTTCTTGTATTTTTTCCTGCCTAGCCAAAGATTCTACAATTGCTTCTACTTTAGTGGCTGTCACTGCTTGACTCTGACCGTTCTTTTGAGCAGCCTTCGCGGTTTCTTTAACAATACCTTCTATTCTTTTTACGTCTTGAGTTGTTGCCTGTGCATTCGCTTGCGCTGCACCATAGCTGATAGCACCAACAAACAAAGAAACTAACAGTGGTAATGCCCATGTTGGAATTGAAATTGTATTACTTGACATCTCTGTATCTCCTGTTTTAAATTAATAACACCACATAACGGGCTTGTGGTCATCGCGCATATCGACATGTACGAACCCTTTGGCAACTCCTATGCCGATAAAACCTAAAGCGCAAGCGTGACGCACGATCTGCATGCGCTGACGGCCCCCGCTAACAGCTATATCGCAGGCAATGCCGCGTGAATGCGTTCCCGGCCCTGCGGGTTTAAACTTTTCTAGTCTGTGGTCAGGGCTTCTGTACCCACTAGTAACGTAAAACGGAAACCCACAAGCTGAACGTAGTTTGTCTAGCTTATGTATAAACGCTTTGTCCATCTCGTTCTCGCCAGTTTGCAGGCAGTTGAAGTCT
>Ga0208814_1000844_pt1 | contig 16137 bp, 10 predicted proteins | sample MalvirAntarct_55_FD_184253 | JGI IMG/M metagenome (GOLD analysis project Ga0208814, IMG submission 184253) | Marine viral communities from the Global Malaspina Expedition - Malaspina viral metaG Antarct_55 (SPAdes) (version 2) | ecosystem: Environmental > Aquatic > Marine > Oceanic | place...
AACTCTTTATTGCACTTACTAGAAGTTGAGTTGTGGGCGCAACGAAGTGTTGAAATCTGGGGTGTCAAGTAGTCATAACGGGGTTGTGATTATAGCAATTTAAAAATGCTACAAAATGTGTATAACTCCTGTAGTAAGTCAGATTTCCTGACCTATTATATTTACATGGAGATAGTACAATGTTAAGAAAACTTTGGAATAACGCTATAAGAATTCAAGAACGTAGAGCTGCATACTGGAAGGTACACAATATGACAGACAGAGAACTACGAGATATTGGTGTTGAGCGTTACGAAATTAAACAAAAATTCTATAGTATAAGGTAGTTTTACTTATACACATCTTTGTACAACTTAGCAAAGTTCTCCATCCACATTAATTCGGCATAGCTCATATCGTCTACACCACCAGTAAAACCTTTTCCTACTTTGTCGTTCTTGAAGGCGGTCATAGCTGTGCTACGTGTTTCATAAGGTATAGAGTTAATTTTTCTACGCATATTAGATAGTACACCTTCATTACCTGCAGCACCATCTGCTACGTCTTTTCGTGCTTGAGTAAAAATCTTACCAAATCTTTGTTGTGCCATGATTCTCTGCGCCTTTAAAGATATAGTTGGACTTGTAAAATTTTTATCTAATAAAAGTAGTCTTGCGGCTCTGTCCAGTTTTGGTGCAATAAATTCAGATAAAATATTATCATATTCTGCAGACTGTGTGCGAGAGTTAGCTTTGTAGGCAAACTTATTTGTAAATCCGTATACAATTTCCGCAGATGTTCTCTTTGGTACAATTTTTATGCCCAACAAACCTAGTAAAGGTTCTGGTCCTCTTATTGCCCCTTCTCTTGTTGCTACTCTAAGTTCTTCTCCTGATATGCTATCTAAGCTATCTGTAAAGTGCTGTACTATATTGTCTACATATTTTGTACTTGCACTTACAAAAGTCCCTGTGCCTGTCTCAAGCCTAATGTTACGAGCTGCATCTGTGCCTTCCATTGCTCCTACCATAGTATTTATTACGTCTAAAGGACGGGTAACTCCTGCTAAGATATTTCCACCAGCTTTACCTAATGTTTTTAGTAACTCTTTATTACCTTCTTCATTCCCTTTGCCAACAAGAGCATCCATTACCCGCACCAGGTCATTACCAAACTCAATGTCTTTTGCAAACTGCCCAACACCAAGTTGTTTTAGTGCGTCAATAGAATTTTCTTTTGGTACATAATCATCCTCTACCATGTTATTTGCCATACGTCCTGCAAGCATAAAGGTAGAGACAGGGTAAACATTTTTATAATCAACAATATGCCCGTTAACTAGTTTTAAATTCCAGTCCAGACCTTTATCTTTGCCAGGTTTATCAAACTGCATTGCTAGTCCTATTGCAGTTCCTGTTGTTAAAGCTCTAGCCGCGTATTGAATAAAATCATCTGCTGGCGCACCTCGCCCTAAGCTCTTAGCCCCCATGCCTTCACCTATTGCTCTAGACATTCCTACTAGTGAACCAAGAGACATTTGATATGCCGTTCCTAATACATTGTTAAAGAACCTACCAAAAGGAAGAATTGTACCTATGACAGGTACGTTAGATATATTTTCAACAAGTTTTGCTGCGGATCTAAGAAGCTGATCGTCAGTAGTATAGTCTTTCGAGAAAACTGATTTTAAAGTAGTGTCCATAGAGCGTCCAATGATGTCTTCATCAATCAACTCAGATGCTGCTCTTCCTTCAATCACATCATTAAATGTTACATTATGTTTTAATCTAAGATTTCTGTCTAACTCAGTCATCATCATCCAAGACTTAGTTAACGTATCTTGTGCGCGTACTCCTGCAACTGTACTAGCTCCGTTAGTAACTGCTTCTGTTACTTTAAAAGCAGGATTCTTTGGGTCCATGCCAAATCTTTTACCAGTACGTTCAATACCGCCTGCATAGGTTTCTCGTAGTATTTTTCGTACATCTTTATTTTGGTCTAAGAAAGCTAAGTAGGCATCTTTGACTGTGAGAGGGTCAGCTAAGTTCTTTAACTTTTGCCCTATCATCTGTCCGTGTATTTTTGATGCTCTAAAATGTCTAGCCGCAGAATCAGAATCGCCTAACCATTTAAGTGATCCCATGCCAAGATGACCTACAGCCTGGAAAGCATCTGTAACTGAGTTAAGACTAGCGTAAGAAGCAAAGCCCATAACGTTTACTGCTGTTGTTTTAGGAGAAGATACAAGTAGTCTACGCCATACATTTTGTGCATATGACATTCCATTGGCTACGTCTGAAGTAGTCCAACTATCTTGAGCAGATGCTTTTTCTTTTTTGGCTATGCTCCTACCCGCATTATTTAATATGTCTTCCCCTCTAAGTACGCCTGCATTTTGGCCTTTACTTATTTGAGACATTAAGTTTAATGTTTGGCCTGAACTATGAATTTTATGAGCTATTAATGCTTCTAGTTTCATTCCTGCTTGAGTAGTAGTTCCTATTGTAAGTCCTGTAGGTTTCATTAGCTTATTAATTTCAGCCAATTCTTTTGGTGGTAATATGCGAGCAACTGAAGTCATCACATCGGATATTGTAGTTTTTCTGTTAAATTGTATTCCTTGATCCTTAAACACTTTAAGTATGCCGTCTTTTTTACCTGTGCCGTCTTCACCTAAAAGTATCCGTTTAAGTAGGGGTGTAGTTATATCACCATCAGGTGCAAGTATTTCTCCGCGCTCTACTTTTTCTCTCCAAGCAACAGTAGCGTCCTTCAATTCTTTTCGTGCTGCTTTTTGTGGTGCGCCCTTTAATAATAGTACTTCTTTATTTGTTGCAGTTAATCTTCGTGCTTGTATTGGAGCTTCTTCAACGTAACCACCATAGCCACTGGCTCCTTTTGTGCCTCTACCTAGTAATTGTAGACTAGCACCAACACCACCCAACAGACTGCTAAACCCTGTCTGCATAATGCTATAGTCTGTTTGTGCGCCAATAGGCATATAGATATTTCTTTGTATGTGGTAATCTTGCATTGCGGCTACAGTGCTATCTAAGACTAGTGTCTGGTATACAGATTTCTTAACGCCTCCGCCCAACAAGTCTTCAGTTAGAGTTAAAGATGCTCTCTGTTTAGCAGTAAGATTAAGGGCTTTCTTAGCTCCTTTTTCTTGCACTTCTCTTGTAACTCTTCCTGTGGCTCTAATTAACTGCTCTCTTAGAAATATTCTTTTTTCTCGTTTTGCAGCAGCATCCATCATCTCTTTAGCAACCTTGCTCTTTTGAGAAACTCCTGCACTGACTAGTTTAGCCATCATGCGATCCCCTGCAGCTTTTCCTGCCAGATCTGCTCCCTCTTTTAGTCCTGTTCTTTTTAGTTCTGATTTAGCTGCTTCAGATATAGCTTTTTTAATCAATGCTCTGCCTGCTGCGCTTACGCCCATAGACGCACCTTTAGCTATACCCCCAGTTAAAAATCCCAAGTAGTTAGTTGGATCTTTGGCGGCAGCAAATATATAATCTTTTACGCCATCAACAGCACCCCACACACCATCATTTACAAATACACTACCTACGCTGTCATATAAGTTGTAAGCGTTAGCCATTTTATTCTTTGCCCCATCGGAAGCCCCGTGTACATATCGTGCTTCTCCTGCCGTGTATAAAGCATTAGAGTTTACGGATCTCATATGCCCAAAGAAGTCCTCAACCATCCTATTATTGTCAACTTGTCCATCCCGTCGATAGTCTTCCCCAAAACGTTCTATCATGTAGTCACGTATTTGTTCAGCCTCAATGCCCTTCTTTAAGTCTGCTTTCTTACGCTTGCCATCGTAGTCAAGATTATATGTACTTGCCTCTGGTTCGTTTTCTTTAAAGTCAACTGCAGATGTATCAAATTGTATATTATCTGCTGCTATTGTTGCACGGTTTCTAAGCCTTGCTGCGTTATACTCTTCTATAGTTGTAATAGGCACTGATTCGCTAGAGAAAGAAGAACTTGTTGTATCATTAGCTATATTACGCTTACGTGCAGCATTATACTCTTCTATAGTTGTAATAGGTGACGTAGAATTAAGAGAAGAAGAATCTGCATTGCTATTTAAGTTACGCTTACGTGCAGCATTATACTCTTCTATAGTTGTAATTAACTCAGCCATTCTTATTTGCCTTTACTTCTAATGTACTCTTGAATAATTGTTTTTTTATCTTTTTTGGAAATCTTCTTTCCTTTATTATTTCTTTCCCACGCAGTTAATACATTATTTAATTGTCCTAATCTTCCTGCTTCTACATTTTTAACTGTAATATTTTTTCTATCTAGTAGGGCTTCAAGAATTTCATCACCAAACTCTACCATAAATTCTGATCTAGGAGGAAGTTTAGATAAATCTTTTTGTGCGTCCTGTTTCTCTTTTAAATTAGTTAAATTAATAGGTTTACCAGGTTCTTCAGGACTATCTGGGGCAATAAACGGAGTTCCTGACTCAGGCTTTGCCATTAACGCTGGGGGTTTATTGTCTGGAATAGATTCATCAGTAGTTACCGTTTTTATAATAGGGTCGCTGGTATTGGGGCTACCACCTAGTCCATCAAGATTAAAATCAGAAGTTACTTCAGGTGCGTCTCCTGATGTAGTTACTTTTTTCGATACTAATGTAGGTACTTCGTTTAAAACACTTGAAGTTTTAACTTCTGAGTTTTGTGTGTTCATTAGAAAGTTAAATATACTGTCTGTTAGTTCATCTAGTTGATTTGATCCAAATGCAAAACTTGTTACTTTAACTTGATCTTCCTCTGACGCTTTTTCGTTATGTTTGTTTCCCCATCGCAATACCTCTCTTTTAATTTTTTCTTTATCTAACTTACCTGTTATATTATCGTAGTATTTCCTGGTAGCTGAATTTAATTCGGATTTATCTATACCACTAGTTAGGTTAAGATCTTTAAAGAAAGTTTGCGCGGCAGTAAGGGCGGCACTAGAAACACCGTCTACTTCACTTGTAGTAATTACAGGCTCTATCTTTATCTGGCTGGCGTTGTATTCTTTTATTCTAGCACGGAAATCCATCTCAGGGCTTTTTTCTAAAAACCTTGAGGCCTCGTCGTTACCATCAGAGTCTTCCATATTCTTTATAATATTTCCTGCTTGGTCTCTAATTATAACCGTTGCAAAACCTGTATCTTCATTGGTATATACTTCAACTTTCATACCGTTTGTCTCAGACCCCGTATCCAGTACTACATAACTGTTTGGTAGCGCACCTCTTTGAAGCTGCAGGTCGATTGTCTTAGTAGACTCCTCAAGAGTTTTAGGTACTGTTGTTGTAACATCTAGGTCACTTGATGCAGTACCAATAGTAGCTTCAACATTTGGTTGAGTATCAATCTTTAGAATTTCTTTATAGTAGCCTCCTATTTTTGTATTAAACTGATCTTCATCGTAAGTCTCTATAGCTGGCCCTGTTATAGTTTCTAGACGAAGGCGTAGTGAATTAGTTAAGTCTTCTCTCATCTTTAAATAATTTCGTTCATTTTCAGAAATAATTCTTAAGTTTTCATTGTCATCAGAGGCTACAGTCTTTGATAACGTACCTACGTATAATTTTCGTAAATCAGCTAATTTTGTAAGGTCTGCATTATTATTAGTTCTCCAGTCGTCTTTTTGAGATTCAAGTTCTTTTCGTATTGTTCCACTAACATCTGCAGTTATAAATTTAGGATTCTTGTAATCTAAGAAAGCACCTTCTATTTGGCTACTATACTCATCCTGTTTAGATAATTTATTTATTTGAGCGACACTCATATCTCCGTATATCATCTCATTGCCTAGTTTAGTTCTAGCGTCTTCCATTGCATTTTTATTAAAAAAGTTATCAAACATGCTAAACTTACCGCCAGATTCTGCTACTTCATCTAAGTTTGGACCTAGTGTAGGAGTAGTTAGTCCGTGTGTATTATATACAAAGTCTTTTAGACTAACGCCATCTTGTTGAAGAGCATCACTATTCTTAAACTCGTCAGGAAGATTTACAAAACTTTCTATTAATTCAGGCTTCCAGTCTTTGCCTAAGTCTGCTCTAGCTGTGTCAATTTCTTTTTTTAACTTTGCTAATCCACCTGGAGTAGAGATAGCTAGTTTAATAACAGCTTTAGAAACACCCAGATTGCTTAATCCTTTTGCTGCACTTAACACTGCGGTAGCTGTATTACGACGTTTGCTTATAACACCTAAGTTACGATCTGCTAATTCTCTTTGTCGTTTTTCATATTCTTTAGCTTCATCAGAGTTTTCGTCCATAATAACTTGTGAACGGTCTAAAAAACCTTTAGCAAATGCTTGGAAATCAATACCCATTATACAGCTCCTTCTCTTGACATAAGACCATTACCTTCTGGCTCTGTAGGCATAGGTTCTTCCATTACTTCTGCAGGTGCTTCTGGTGCTGCCTCTTGTGGTACAAGTTCTTCCTCTGCAGAAGATCCTTCGGTTACTGTTTCAGGAGTTACTTCGGACCCCTCTTGGATTGCTCTAAGCATTTCTATGCCTGCATCCTCTTCACCATCTTTCAATGACTTCTCTATTGCAGCATCAATTAGTTTTTGTAACCTTTTACGTTCTTTAGCTTTTCGTTTATCACTAGGGCTAACGCCTGTTTCAGGTGTTGTAATTCCATAAGTTTCCATAGCAGCCTTAATAAAAGTTGCTATTACTGGCCCTGCTAACATTCCTGCTTCTACAGTGTGAGTACCTTTCATTGCGCCTGCTAACCACAAAGCCTCTGTAACTGTCTTTAGATCCCCACCTAACTCAAAAACAATAGACAGATCATCCATAGTGTCTTGATCTGCTATTCTAGTAACGTAGTATTCTACTACATCTCGTACTGCATTAAGCTCAGATGGATTTTCCCACGGAGAGTTTTTTGGTATGTCGGTTAGTGATTGCCCTGGAACAGGAACTTGTAGAAAATTTTCCATTTTATTTTTATACCTTACTTAGTGAAACCTGCGCCAAAGTATAACCCTACAATGGCTGAGACTATGTGTGTGTCGAGTGGTGTAATTACAAAACCTCTTGCGGCTTTCCATACGATTGCTTCGTTAGGGCCAAACAAAAAGTTAAGGAAGCCCCCTTGTACTTCTGTATATCCTACAACTACGCCTATTTCAGGATACCATACTGCAGCAACTTTGGGAAGTACTATGATGGCCCCAACTGCACCTAATGCAATAAGTCTTCGTGTCCAAGCAAAGTGTGTATCTTTCCTACCATATTCTCTGGCATCTTTTACTGCACCCGCCCTAAACTCAGAACGTTGTAATAGCATCTTGTTTTGTTCTGCTTTGGCCTTTATAGATTGACCCCATATAGTCATAACTCCACCTAATACAGTAGAGCCTAACATGGTTATTAGTTCTAGAGGAAAACCCATTATCTAGCCCCACCAAATGTAAATTCAAGACCAATGTAAGCATTTCCGTTTTTATCTATTTTAAACTCAAGGTTGTCTTTTTTAATAGAAAATTCAGCATTACCATTATAGTCAGCATCCAAACTATAATTAAAACCACCTTCTGTTGTGTATTCTATTTCTGCTCTTTTCAAGTTAGCACTAAGTCCTAAACCACCCTTCTCTTCTTTTTCAGCAACGTTTGTCTTTACATTTTCTTTTGTTGTACTGCTAATACTATAGTCAGGAACTTCACCCTCTCCTTTAAAACTTTTATACAAGTCTTTAACTATTGGTTTAAATATAGTAGCAAGATCTTTTAAATTACCTTTTCTAGAGTCTACAAAACTATATGGGACTTCCACAGGGGCATTAAAATCAATATCAGATGAATACGTAGGTACAGCTTTTGAAGCAGCATCTATATATTTGTTTAATTCTGATTTTTCTTTTTCCCTCATCTTTTCTAATAGAGATTCAAAACCGCTTCCAGAATCTGCAACTTGAAAACGTTCAAAAGCAGGTGATGTAGGAGCTACTGAAGAAGAAATAGAATCATAATACAACTCCAATGCTTTTTGTGTACTAATCCCTAACTCGTCTGACTTTTTTATAAGTTCTGCATCATCTAAAATAGCCTGCCTTCTGACAACATCTGCATCTAAAATTGCCTTTACTTTTGCACGGTAATCGTCTGTATAAGGAAACTCCCCTCTAGAATCAACGAGAGACTCTTGAGGTATTGCAGAGTCTTCCCCACCTATGTTATACGTTGTTACATAGGGGACGTAGTTACTTAAAACACCTTTAGGTCCCAGAGGAACATTTTTAGCTTTTAACTCTGGCGGCATATATAATTCAACATACTCATCATATACAACATCATAGTCTTTATCTGTGTCCCTGTCGTCGTAGCCAAAAAACTTCTTAACTGTTGAAATGCTACCAGATGCTGCATTTACTAAATTAGTAGTAACATCTGTTAGGTACGCATTAGATTGCGTGTCGTCAACGGTATTATCTCCGTCTGATATAGGAGTAGGTGTAACAGGTCTTGCTCCTAGTCCTGTAAATTCTTCAGCGCGTTGCTGCTCCTCAGTATATAAGTTACTAGCATACTCTTCAGACACTTTATAGTCCTCACTAGGATCAGCTATAGTAAAAAAATCTTCTTCAGGAGTATATGAATAATTAGAGTAGTCATTAGAAATAGAAGCTACTTGTACTTTTTCTTTCTTTGGTGCAGTATCTACACCACCTTCCCCTTGGAAGTTTGCCATGCTAGAGTATGTCATATTATTTTATTCCTATACTTAGTTCTCATTCACAAGAATTACCAATTCATCATCAGTAATGTTTGCAGGGATAGTTACGCCCTCTCTTGTAAGGTAGCCTCTCATTGCTACCCTACTGTTTGGTCCAATACTACCATCAACAGTAGTATTAGCTTTTACCTGTGCAGCATACTCATTACGAAGTTCAAGATCATCCGCCTTAACAGTATCACCTGCGGCTCTTAAAGAGCTTATAACTGCATCCCATCTATTCTCTGCAATTTCTCTTCCTGCACCACTATTTATCATATTGTTTAATCGTTTTGTAGACATACCTTCGGCAACTGTGTCTGTTAGGCCCGCATATTCTAGAAAAGCTAACGCTGCAGGTAGTGCATACCTAGGGTCGTTGACTAACTCAGGGTTAGCACCTAGGTCTACGGTTATCCCTCGATCCGCCAAGATATTTTGTACCCCCAAGTAATTACTAGCACCTGTAATCTGGATCAAGCCTCTGCCTCGTTTAGCATGTCCTCCATCATACTTCTCGTCCATCATGGCAATACCTAACGCCTGCATATCTGCATTAGTTGCAGTTCTATTACCCGCCATTAGTTTATTATCATAATCGTATTGTAAACGAGCCGCAACATCGCTTGGTAGAGTAGCGACGACTGTGTCAACCCCAGTAAATACCTTCTTTGCTGCACTTATAGAATATGTATCATCTTCTGTTACTGGCCCCCCACCACCTGTCTCAATTTTAATAGCCCCCTTGAGTAGAGACTGTTTAATAGGGTTTGTAACTGAACCAGATATGGCTCTTTCTAATCCCGTGTCAGAAAAAACACCACTCTGATCTGTAATAGGTATTATATTTGCCTTATTTATTTCTTCTCTACCACCTAAAGGTTTATTAATATTCTGCATATAATTTGCAGTTGCAGGCCGACTAACTATGCCACCCGTTTCATCAAAAGTCTCTGCAGCCGTTTTTTTGTATAGCTCGTCCTTATATCTTTTAAAGTCCGACACTGCAGCACTTGTTTTTGCACCCCATCGTCCATCTGTTGATAATCCTGGTGCAACAGGCGTAGCATTTAAATATGTTTGTAGATCCTTTACGGTATTGTTATAACTTGTAAGGACGGTGGGCAACTTATACTCAGCTATTACATCATCAACCTCTTTGTTAGTAACAACTGTTTCAGATTCTGTATTAACAGGATTGTTGTCCTCGCCTCCCTCTCCTTGAAAGTTAAAACTAACAGGAGTTTTTTTAGGTTTAGCCTCTTCTTTTGCAGGTTGCGACATTATGCCGCTACTACCCTGTTGGGACGAAGCTAAACTTCCTTCTCCTTGAAACATTCCGTTCATTAGTATTAATGCTCCTGTTATTAATCTATTTAGCAATAATTGTAGCAGCTACACTACCTATACTAGCCCAAAGTCCTGCACTTTTTGTTACTTTTGCGTTGTACTCTGCAGCTTCTTTTTCTAACTTAGCTTCAGCTAAACGAGTAGCTCTATCTGCATCATTATTGTTTGTTTGCCATGCGTAGCTCATCAAGTCTCTAACTTCTTGCATGTATGCACTAAAACCTAATGCAGACATATCATTAGCCTGGGCAGCCGCATCTCTATTGGATTGATTAATAGCAGCGTTATCTGTGGTTGCTATTTTTTGATACCACTGTGCATTTGCTTGTGAAACAATTAAACTATTTTGTGCATTAAACTGTTCCCGCTGGGCAACTTGAGTTGAATTAAACTTCTCCATTGCATTAGACTCGCCTGCATTGAATTTGCTTATTGCATTTTTTTGCTCTACATTAAACTCAGATATTTGCGTAGTTAGATTTGCAAAGAATTGATTTGTTTGATTTTCACTTGAAGCATTAAATTGAGAAGTTGCGTTTTCTGCTGCAGCGTCAGTCAATATAGAGTTAGCAATTGCCTGAGATTTAAACATTGCCATTTGCTGTTCATTATTTAAGTTAGCTAAGTCCATATCTAAAAACGCCTTTGCATTTTGAACTTGTGCTTTTTGTCGATTGTTTAGGTTAGTTAAGTCAACTTGTGTTAGTGCAGCCGCATCAGATAAAGTTTTCGCACTTGCTACATTAAGGTTAGCTAAATCTACTTCTTGAGTTAGCCGTGCGTTCTCTAGTGCAATCTGTTGCTCTGCAGTAAAGTTAATATTAGCTATTTCACTTATTTTAGAAGCGTTAGCTACCCTAGACTGAAACTCTTGAGTAAACTCTAATCCTAAAAACTCAGCACGTTTCTCAGCAGCAAACATAGCCGCTTGTTGTTTGTTAGATAAATTTTGCTCTTCAAACCTAGAGAACGTAGCCGCATCCATTTGTGCAATAGGTAGCGCAGACTCCATAGCAGCCTGTATGATGGCCTGTCCTGCCATACTGGAAGCACCCAGCCCTCTTGCTGCCATAGCTGCTGTAGCGGCTCTCATAGCCCCTGCTGCCCAAGGAGGTGGATCACCCCCTTCAAAGTCTTTCATAAGCCCTGTTAATTGGCCCTGTACAGTAGCATCAGTAGAAGGAGACCCTGTTGCAGCTTCAAAGTTAACTTCGTCTTTAACTCTATCCATGTCAACGGTAGAACCTTCAATTAGCTCCCCGTCTTCTAAAACTCTTTCGTCTGGGGCTTTTACTTGTACTCCATCTTCAATTTGTGGTGCATCTAGTTTTAACTGCGCCAACTCTTCAGGAGTCATAGTTGCTGCGTCTACCGTAGCATCGTCTGAAACAGTTCCTTCTGCTGCTTTAGCCTCATCTGTTAGCGTTTTTGTAGCCTCAGAAGTACTAGTGGTGGATGCAGTAGCAGCACCTTCATTCGTAGGGGCTACCACATCTCCTGCAGCATTTGCCGCAGTAGTTTCTCCTTCAGTTGTGTCAGGAGCCTGTCCTGTACCTTCTGCTATTGTGCCTTCAGCTTTTTGCTCATCTGTAGTTTCTTTTACACCAGCCTGTGTTACGAGAGATAAAGGATCTTTAGTTGCTGATTCAATTAACTCTGAAGGAGTAGGCATAGAAGTCTGTTTAAATTGTGCTTGTGCTGCAGATACAGCTTCATTATCTTGTGCTGCTTTTGAAGTTGCTGCAGTAAGAGCTGTAAGTAAATCTTCATTACTAGGATCAGCGGCTAGTGCATCTTTTGCTACCTGTTCTGCTGCTAAAGAATTAGAATAATTTTGTTGTGCTGTGTTTAAAAAAGTTGCTGCAGGGTCTTCTGATGTAGGCGCATCTTCTCCTGCTTTAGGAGGACGATATGCTTGGGTTGTTGCTTGTCCTGCTGCTCGTTGTGCAGATTCAAAATCATTGCTTGGATTTCCTGCTGGGCCTCCTACATTTATTCCTTCTCTTAATTCGCCCGTCATGAATTGCGGTTGGCCCCCACCTTGCAGTAGTTGGCCCCCACCTTGCAGTAGTTGGCCCCCACCTTGCTGCATTAGCCCCTCTCCTCCATAGGTCACAGCAGGTTGCATCTGCATATTATACATGTCGTCAGGAGATGGCCGCCTACCACCAAAATTAGCTGTATTAAGTTGAACGTCTTTAGACATTCTTCGTCGATCAAATTGCTGCTGTGCTGCTAGTCTAGCCATTATTTCAGAATCTGTCTCAGCATCTAGGTTATAACCGTCCCCTTTAGTTGCTCCACCTTCAGCAAAACCTCTAGGAGGTCGCATCTGATCTTGAGGCAGGGCAAACGTCTGCTGCATTTGATTAACTGCAGAGTTTTGTTGCTCAACAGCCGAATCAGCATACTCTGGGTTATCTGATTCATTTAACCTGTTTACAGTACCGCTGGCATCTTTGCTAGGAAATACAAAGCCACCATAAGCCATAGGTCGCGCCATCGCTTTAGCACCAGGAACTAACTTCATGGCTTGCTTGTATGCCATATTATATGCAGAGTTATACTTAGGATCAGAAGCTATTAGATTTAGTGCTTCGTCGTTTTGAAGGGGACGACCCTTGTACCCGTTCCGCGCTAATATAATATTTTTTTGTTGCTCGTTAAAACCTGCAAACTGCTTAGCCATTCTTAAATGTCCTTAATCTTTTGAAGCTATACGCTCTACGTGTGTACGTATTGCTTTGATGTTCTCATCTATTCGTGCAAGAGCTACTGCCTGTCCTTGGACTGCAAGCTCTAGCTTTTCTGTTCGTATTTCTATTCGTACAATGCTGTTAGCGTTAGCTTCTATACTTGATTGCATTTGTGATACAGTCCACACTATAGCGGCTGCCTGTAGTACAAGTGCTAGTATAAGTGACACAGGTACGGACTTACTTAGATGCCAGCTATTAATTTCTTTATTCATATTATAATTCCACCCAAGCTAAGTTGTCTTCATCCCAATCATATACTTTTCCGTCATCAGGATAGGCAACAGGAGCATCCCATAAATATGTAGTTCCGTTTAATGACCAAGAAGCATATGGTTTTGGTGAATAGAAAACATCATTACCACTGTGATAGGTATAACCAATCCCAGCATAGTTTGCTCTTAAAGCTGTACCAGAATCTTCATTACCATCTTGTCCATAATGTTTTGCACCCCTTGTATTATAAGAAGTTTGAACCCAAGACTCTCCTTCAGCTAAACTAAAAGAGCTTAAAAAATCTTCTGATGAAACAATTACGCTTAGTACTATTCCATCTTTAACTTTAGCGTAATGAGCCATTTTTATTTTCCTTATTACGTAGCAAACGAGCCAGATTGATTAAATTGTAGTATTGAGTAATCACCTGATGTTGTCACAGTTGCGTTAGTATGTGTTCCAGACCAGTCAGCGGTAGGAACTTTACATATAATTACGCCAGAGCCACCTGCTTTTCCTCCGCCACTGCCTCCATCGTAGTTACCTCCTCCGCCACCTCCAGTGTTGGCCGTTCCTGCCTCACCATCATTTTCTCCGTATACTCCGCCTTTTCCGCCACCACCTGAAGCTGCACCACCAGCACCACCTTCATCTGGAAGATAGCCATTGCCACCACCACCACCAGCTCTGGTAACAGATGAACCAGTAATTGAAGAAGCTGTTCCTATTCCTCCAACACCACCAACATAAGTTGATCCTGCTTGTCCTGCTCCACCAGCACCACCGCCACCACCACCAGTGTAGTCAGGTGAACTACCGCCAATATTACCTTGTCCAGAAATAGCGTCTCCTGCACCAAACCCCCTAGAATTACCGCCACCTGAAGCCCCACCTGATGGTGCATTCTGTTGATTAATAGCACCTGGACCGCCACCAGTATTAGTTACATCAGTAAACCCTGTAGCAGATATAGTTGACGAATTACCTCTAGCACCAACTGCGCCTGCCGCACCAGCACCTCCTGCACCAATAGATATTGTAAAAGTAACGCCTAAATCCATAGTGCCAGATGAGCCTGACCTATAGCCTCCTGCTCCACCACCACCACCGTGGTTACGACCTCCACCGCCACCACCAGCTATTATTACGTAATCAAGAGCAAAAGCTTGTGGTATATATGGAGGTTCAGAAAGAGTACCAAAACCATTTATGTTATATCCAAATCCAGTCATAGTTTTTCCTTATGCATCATTTTCTGCGTTAGTAGTAAAGAATACTTTAATTCCTAATAGTCTTGCATCTCCAGACTGATTGTCTGCAGATACATCCCTACTAACTTGAAAGAAACACATGTCGTCTGCCGCTGGGCTACCAGCAATTGTTACTGCTCCACTTTCAACACTACGCATCAAGTCGTTTGATGTTCCACTATGTGCTAATGCAGTACAGACAACTGTAGTACCAAATGCAGTATTAATGCTACCGTCATTAGATACTGAAACTCCACTTAATCCCCAAGCAACAGTTCCTGTATTTGTACCTGTTACTGTCCAAAAAGGTTGAAATGTTACAGTGCCTTCATTCCACGATTTAGGAAAAGCAATACTAAACTGGGCAAATTCATCTGATCCTGTTGCAAAATCTAAAACTTTTAAATCTGGTCTTAGTGCCGTTGTCTCAACCTGTGTGAGATCAGAACAAGGATTAGTTGTGCTTGGATACATTGCCCCTGATGGAATATATATCGTTTCTTTGCCAGATACTTTAATTGAAAGACCTGCAATAGTAAGACTTCCAGCAACGTCAACATCACCAGAAAAATCTCCAGTTGCAGCGTCTAACTCACCTGAGATAGTAATGTTTCTACCACCAGTAATATCTATATTTGAGTCTGTTATAATTGCTTTACTAGCAATAACAGTACCTGCTGTAATACCGTCAACTAAGTTTAATTCTGCAGCAGTTGATGTAACAGCGGTACTACCTAAAGTAAACTGTCCATCTGGTACAATAAGTCCAGCACCACCACTTAGTATTAAATCATCAGCAGAAGCATCCCATATCATAAATGCAGAGGCAGCATCACCAAAGAATTTAACGTCATAACCAGTGTCATTTACACCTACAGTTACAGTAGCATCTATTTGTACGGCTGCATTTATATCTAATGCTTTGTCAAACTTAACTGCTTCAGAACTATTTGTAGTCACAAAAGTCATATAAGCATTATCTGCTTCTTCAAACACTAAGGCTGCAGCATTGTTATCTATAACTTTTACTGAACTTGCAACACCAAATGTAAGTGCGCCATCAGCTCCTGCAGATAAAGTTAAGTCTCCTGCTATGTCTACTGCACCAGAGAAGTCCCCAGTTGCAGCATCTAATTCACCTGAAACAGTAAAGTTTCGTATTCCTGTGTAGTCTTTATTAGAATCAAGTATAACTGCTTTAGAAGCTACTGCTGTACCTACTGCAGTTGAACCTATGTCAAGTGCATTAAGTTCTCCTACTACTGCTGTAATACCATCTAAAGCATTAAGTTCTGCACCTGTAGATGTTACAGCATCACCACCATAATTTAAATTACCTGCAGCAATTACAATCTCACCAGTACCTTTAGGTGTAAGCACAATACCAATATTAGTATCACCACCTGTGGCTGCAAGAATAGGATCACTACCAGCAGCATTGTTTGTAATCTCTAATTGATTAACAGCAGACCCTGTAGTTTGAAACACTACAAGTTCATTTCCATTAGCATCAGCAATAAAACCACCATCTGCTATCTTAGGTGCAGTAAGTATTTTATTTGTTAAGGTATCTGCAGATACAAGGGATACAAGAGTAGAGTCAGCTCCTGCAGGTAACATAAGAGTATTAGTTACACTTGCTGAGTGGGGTTGACCAAATACCTTTTGTCCGTGAGTATTGCTTTCACAGTTAAATACGATAGCACCTGAGTTGGTGTTACCTCTTACTACAACTGTACCTGTTCCGTTAGGTGCTAAGTCTAATGTAGCATTTGATACTGTTACAATATCAGCACCATTCATATCTAGGTTGCCGCCTAATTGTGGTG
>Ga0208814_1000846_pt1 | contig 16065 bp, 27 predicted proteins | sample MalvirAntarct_55_FD_184253 | JGI IMG/M metagenome (GOLD analysis project Ga0208814, IMG submission 184253) | Marine viral communities from the Global Malaspina Expedition - Malaspina viral metaG Antarct_55 (SPAdes) (version 2) | ecosystem: Environmental > Aquatic > Marine > Oceanic | place...
TATTTAAAGCCAAGGCGGTCAAAGAAGGAAAATCAATAGAAACTTTTGGGAGTGCATTAAAAGGTGATACCTTTAAAGACGGAAATTGTAATAGTTGGTACGTTGCTGAGATGGCAGAGAAAAGAGCGATGTCAAGAGCGGTATTAAAGCTGACAGGGTTTTACGAGCTAGGAGTTTTTGGAGAAGATGAATCAGATAGTTTTAAAAAATAATTAAATAAATATCAATTATGGGAGCAATCATTAACGCATCAATTAATGTGGCAAAATTGCCAAAGGAAAAATTTATCGCTGGGAAAGACGGTGCTGTATGGTACAACTTGACTATCTCAATTAACGATGAAACTCGTTATGGTAACAATGTATCTATAACAGATGCGAGAACCAAGGAAGAGCGCGAATCTGAAAAACAAAATCTTTACCTAGGGAACGGGAAGGTTGTTTGGATTAAGGATGCCCAAGGTACAAGTGGAACTATTTTACTAGCCGAAAGAGAAGAAAAGGCAGAAGATGCTAGAGCAGCAGTTTCGTCAGAACTTAATGATTCTGATTTGCCTTTTTAGTATTTCTTTTTAATAATTAGAAGGGGGTGTAGACTATAATTTACATCCCTTTTTTTTTACCTTTATATAATGACAGACGACCTTTTTACGCTTACAGAACACGATTTTTTGATGCAGGAGATTGAAGACCAATGCTTCGTAAACACAAAAGACAAAATAGAATACCCGCCAGTTGCTTTATCCTTTGGAGAGAAACTAAACAAACACCCAAAAGGTGACAGCCTTTTACCTATACCAATAGGAACATACGGAAATCTTTCAGTAGTAACTGCACCACCCAAAACCAAGAAGACATTTTTTATATCTTTATTAGCTTCTGTTTATTTAAGCGGTTCTAATATATACGGGGGTGATATTAAGGGCCACAGGAAAAACGGTAACTTGATACACTTTGATACAGAACAAGGTTTATGGCATTGTCAAAAAGTATTTAAAAGGGTTTATGATATGGACTCAACAATTGACCCTAGAGTATATCACACCTTTGGACTGCGTGCGGTGAGTCATAAGGAACGCGTACAGTTTATTGAACACTACCTATCTAAAAAAATAAATACGCCCTCTCTCGTCATTATAGACGGAATTGCCGACCTTGTGTCAGATGTTAATAATATTGAGGAGACAAACTCGGTTGTGCAAAAGTTGATGGAGTGGTCTGCTAACTACAATTGTCACATAATAAATGTGATTCATCAAAACTTTGGGTCTACTAAATTAGGCACAGGACATCTTGGTAGTTTCTTAGAAAAAAAGGCAGAGACAGTAATACAACTAGAAGGCAACACCGTCAATAAAGAATGGGTAACCGTAAAATGTAAAAGAAGCAGGGGATACGCCTTTGAAGCATTTAGCTTCCAAGTTAACGAACGAGGACTTCCTGTTATGGTTAATAATTTATATGACCCTTTAAAATGAGTCAAGAAGTAATGATTTTAGTAGCTAAAAAACACGACACGTGGGTTGACATAGTCAGTACGTTTGGCGTGACTAGAAGGGTGGCTGAAGACATTACACAAGAGATGTATATCAAGATTCAATTACAAATTGAAAAAGGTCTTGACATAACATATGAAAATGACATTAATTATTACTACATTTTTAAAACCTTAAAAACTTTGTTTCTCGATTTAAAAAGACGAGAAAAAGGAATTGTTATGGTGAACATTGATGATGTTTATGTAAAAGCTAGAGGATTTGCAATGTCAGCTGAAGATGTTAATTTTGAATCAGCATACAAAGAACATAAAAAAGAACTTTCAAAAATGTACTGGTATGACAGGAAAGTTTTTGAAATTGTTAATGAAGGCCAAAGCGTTGCTGAGTTCTCAAGAAATTCAAAGATAAAATATTATTCACTATATTTTACCTACAAAAAAGTCAAAGAAAAGCTAAAAAAATTGATATGAAATTAGGTGACATTATTTTTTACATAACCAAGTACACAGGTATCAAGCTGTTAGTTGAAACCTATCATTCTTTTAAGGGTACAAAATGCAAATGTGACAAAAGAAGAAAAAACCTTAATGACTTAAAGATAAAAAGATGGTAAAATTTAATGAAACAGAATATAAAGATTGGGAGCAATTTCGACTGGGAGAAAACAAGGACATTATCAGCCCAGCAGAGTTTGAACTGGTATGTGACTTACACGCGAAGCATTTCAGACATACCTATTATAAGCCGTGTACTTGTAGCCCGAAAACAATCAACAAATGGATTCAAGACTTAAACCTAGTTTGGACTTATACAAGAAATGGGGATAAGTAAAGTTCATCAATGGGAACAGGCCGTTGTCTTACTTTTGAATTCTGAAGGTTGGAATTTAAAATGGTCAGGTGAAGGTTTTTCTCGTTATGATGCCGTAGGTAAAACGCCAAAAGGTTTTGATTGCGTAATAGAAATGAAGTTCCGGAACAAGCACTATGAAACTAAAATGCTTGAAAAAGATAAGTGCGATGCTTTAATGAGGTTAGATGATGACATCATTAAAATCTTCTATGTTTTTGACCCTAAAGGTAATTTCCTGTACTACCTAAACACATTGAAGCTACCCGTACCAGTAAAAAAATACTGTCCTGACACTACGATGTGGACAAAAAAGCGACTGCTAAAAGACGTTTATCTTCTGACAGAAAACGATGCAGTAGTTATAAATCTAAATTTTTCTAAATAAAAGTTGTTAAATGTTTTGTTTATAAAGTTATACGTCTATCTTTACAGAAGTAATAACAACAAAAACAAATACAATGAATTATTCAAAAGAATTAATTGCAGAAGTTAAAGAAGATATCAACTCAATAACTTATAACGGTTGTTTAGCCATCTGCGGCAGCAGAGAGGGTTTAGTAGAAGTTAGACGTTACGGCATAAGCAATTACCAACTTTATTTATCAGGAAACGTACAGAGAACAGGTTCTATGACTGAAAGTAGAATGATTAAATTTCTTTTAGACAATATTTATTTTATAGATTAAAAACAAAACACAGGACTTATTAAGTTTTTTGTGTATATTAGCATAACAATAAAAACAAAACAGATGACAAATAAAGACGCATTCAAGTACGGAGAGATTTTAGGACAGCTTATGTCTTTCGAAAATGTACACGCTAAAGGCCAAGAGCAAAAAGAAATAATACAGAAAACAATCGCTGATATGTCAGAATTGTTTGACTCTTTAAACAGAGGGTGATATGAAAGTAAGCCGTGAAGAGTTGCTTTATATTAAACAGCAGATTGAGGCATATACAAAAGACGACCCCAGCCTTACGGATGTGATAATTAATTATCAAATAAAGAAAACCGAGGGAGTCAAGAATTTTTTTAAACTAGATATAAAAATGTTATGAATTTAGTAAACGAATTGAAAGAAGAGTTAGAACGTTTAGAAGAGCTTGGTTTTAAAGAGTCTTCAAGACACACCTACATAGCAGAAACACATAGCCTCCACGCATCAAATGGAGAGCTGACAATAGGGTACGGAGACGACCAATGGCTAATAATAGCGGTTGAACAGTTGTTTCAAGACTTACCTTCAATAATAAGGTTAGTATGCAATGAACAGGAGAAAATGCAGCAGGATACACTTGACTGCATTAAGGAAGAGCTTGATAAGCTATGATACTCCTAGTAGATGCAGACAGTTTAATATTTGCCAGTTGCTACAAGCAAAGGGAAAGCCCTGACGATGACCCATATCACTCAGACATATCCTTTGCCCGCAATAAGTTTGATGAGCAGTTTATGGCTATCGTGAACCATTTAGAGATGATGTACACCATAGAAAAGGTCATTACATTTAGCGGTTCAAAAGGTAATTTTAGGAAATTAATAACAAGAAAATACAAAGCCAATAGAAAAAAACAAGAGCTTCCACCATTGTTAAACGAGATGCACGCCTACGCAAAGAAGCAATATGATAGTATCTACGGGTACGGGGTTGAAACGGACGATATGGTTGCAAGGTACTGGCACAACATAAGCAAAGACATAGGACGTAATGAGGTGATGATTGTAAGCATTGACAAGGACTATAAACAGTTCCCGTGTCTTATGTACAATTATCACTATAAACATAAAGAGATACTAGATATAAGCGAGGAACAGGCTTTGTACAACTTCTACGAGCAAATGATAGCAGGAGACACAGCTGACAATGTGAATTACTTTAAAGGTAAGGGTAAGCGATTCTCTGAGAAATACTTTGATGGATGCAGCACAAAATATCAGTATACTAGAAGATTATTTGAATTATTTAAAAAAGAATACAAAGGGAAAGCACGTCAAAAATACGTTGAGTGTTACCACCTTTTAAAATTAAGAATTGACTAATGAAAAAAAACCCTACACCAATACAGGTAGCAACTGAGATAAAAGAAATTTCAGGAATAGATATATACAAAAACACAAGGGAAGCTGATTATGTTGAACTAAGGTCTTTAGTATGTTGGATTCTTAGAGACAAGCTACAAATGAGATGGACATACATATCGGAACTTTTTGAGAAAAACGGTAAGCATATGAACCACTCAACAGCAATGCACCTTGTAAAGATGTACCCAAAGTACAGGAACAAAAATATAAAGCTAGGCCGCTTAGAGAAACGTTTTTACTTTACAGACAATGTTCCTTTTGATGAAATCGATAAAATTGAATATCTTGAAAAAAAATACGTTAAGCTAGAATCTGAGTTTTTAGAATTAAATAAGAAGATTGACAACCCATTGGTTAACCTTGTGTTAGATGTGCCAACACACAGAACGCAGGAAATGAAAAGTAAAATAAAAGCAATAAAAAATACTTGGCTTAAGAACATAAGGTAAGTGCACGACATATGAGGGGAGTGCGGACATTTTTTTGTGCTAGGAGTAGGCAAGGATTAAAATGCTCCCCTTATACATAAAAAAAGGAAAGGGGCGGTTCACTATAAATTAATCCCTTGAAGGGAAACACTTTTAGTTAAATACAAGCTGACCCCTTTTTTTTAAATATTTATAATATGAAGTTTATACCATACGAGTACGATTTAAAAAATGAATATCTTGACAAACTCAAAGACCAGCGCAAGGCAAAAAAAGCAAATAAGTTGAGAGCATTTGGCACACCTAAGAAAAAAAAGAAATGATACAAAAAGTTAAGATTACAGAGATATTCTCAAATCCAAACAATCCGCGTTTAATAAAAAAGGACAAGTTTGAGAAATTAGTCAAGAGCATTAAGGAGTTCCCTGAGATGCTTCAACTGCGCCCTATTATAGTTAACAGCGATATGAATATATTAGGCGGTAATATGAGATTCAAGGCTTGTCAAGAGCTTGGCTTTAAAGAGGTGTATATAATTAAAGCCGAAGAACTAACTGATAAGCAGGTGCAACAATTTGTAATCAAAGACAATGTAGGTTTTGGGGAATGGGATTGGGACATACTCGCTAATGCTTGGGACACTAGAGAATTAAAGGACTGGGGAATGGACGTATGGCAAGGAGCACAAGAAGATGACTTATTTGATGTAAATGATTCAGAAATTGACTCCTTATCTAAAGAGCCAAGAATGACAGATGACGATTATTCGCTTTTTGAATTAGTAATGTTGCACGAAAACAAAATTATTTTTTTGGAATTATTAAGCAAAATAAAAAAAGAATACATTTTCGAAAAACAAGAAGAAGCGTTAATGGAAATTATCAGAGTTTATAAAAATAAATAAAAAAATGAATAATAAAAAAGTATTAGTAATAGGGGGAACATCAGGGTTTGGTCTAGGTATTGTACAGACTTTGAATAAAAACGGTTTCAATGCTATTCCATTAGGAACAACATCTTTGCCCAAAGTAGACGTAATTGATACTGATACATTAAAGCAATTATTTGAAACTGAAAAAGATATTGATTCAATTATTTACGCATCAGGTATTGCTATTGGTAAAGAATATGTTTCTAATAAAAGTATTCTTGATATGGAAAAGGTTATTCAAGTGAATACTATTGGTTTATTAAAAGCATTAAAATACTCTTATAAGCCACTATCAAAGAGTAAAGGTAATTTCATTTACATTGGGAGCATAGCAAGTGAGTTAAGCTATGTAGGCGGCGCTGATTATTGTGCATCTAAAGCAGCCTCAACAACTATAATGAAAACCATAAGAAAAGAATGGTTGGGCACGGGTATTAAAACAACAACTATTGAATCAGGATTAGGTAATACTAATTTCTTGAAAAGAAGATATAACGGAGATACTGAAAAAGCAGAAAAACACATTCAAGGTATAAGAGCAATTGAACCCGAAGATATGGGTGAATTGGTTTTATCAATAATGAAATTATCAAAGCACGTTAATATGGATGAAGTGGTATTTAAACCTATTGATTTTGCTTCACACGGTATTTCAATAAACAACGCAACTAAACAATTTTAAAATGACTTCAGGATTTGAGATATTTGAAAACTACAACGGTTTTATAACAACAGACGAAGAAGGTACTAATGTATACGGCTGGGAAAATTGGAGTAAAAAAAGAATTGAATCAACAATAAATCTCAACGGTGGTGGTATTTATGGTTATGTAGACAAAGGTCAAATATTGATAAAAGAGGAAGATAGGGAGTTTATACTAAATGAAGGTGAATGGTTCACAACTCGCTACAACGCTTCTATTGACATAATAAGTTCAACCTATAGGTTTTGTGCTTGGCAGAAAGAAGGTTACTTAGGAGCTATGTCAAAGGGCTTAGTGGAAGATTTTGGTAGGTTAAAATACATTGACGGTTGTAGAGATTCTATTTTATCAAATCCTATTAAATTAGGTCTTCCTTGTATGAATGCTTTATATATGCCCGAAGGTGTTAACCAAACAATGCACACACACCCATCAACGCGCTCAGGATTTATATTTAAAGGAGGGGCTAAATGCGAAACACCTGAAGAAACATATGAATTAAAAGCTGGTCAAATATTCTTTTTAAAAAAAGGAACTCAACATAAGTTCAGGTCAGACCACGGAAAAGATATTACAATGAAGTTAGTTGCTTATCACCCTGATTCAGATTTTGGTGCTACTGATGAAAATCACCCAATGCTAAACAAAACAATTGTGAACGGTATTTCAGCAAGTAAATTAAATGACATTAGAACTAAATAATGAGGGCAAGAAAAAAAGAATATACTGAGGTAAATGTTTTTGATGCAGGGTGTGAAAGAATAAAGTATCTATTTACTTCTTTTGATAATGTAGTAGTTAATTTTTCGGGAGGAAAGGACAGTACTTGTATCTTAAATATGACTTTAAAAGTAGCAAAAGAACTTGACAAAAAAGTGATTGTAAACTTTTACGATGAAGAAGCTATACACCCACCGACAATTGAATATGTTGAAAGAGTTTCTAAAATAAAAGATGTAACATTAAATTGGTATTGTCTTGAGTTTAAGCACAGAAACGCTTGTTCAATAGAACATCCTTATTTTTATGGTTGGGATAAAAACGAGACTGATTTATGGGTTCGTGAAATGCCTGATTTAGATTGTGTAATAAGTGAACATCCAAACTTTAAAAAAGGTCAAAGCTGGCAAACCTTCAGTGAAACATTGCCAAATAAAAGTGACGGTACAACAGTTACTCTTACAGGTGTAAGAACACAGGAAAGTTTTAGAAGAATGAAAGCTGTGTCAACTAAAAAAAACGACAACTATATTTCAAGAAACGGTCATACTGCAATAGCTCATCCAATTTATGATATGAGTAGTGAAGATGTTTGGTTATGTGTGAAAAAATTTGGCTGGGATTACAATCGTACTTATGATATAATGAACCAAACAAAAATGTTTGAAGGTTACCTCGCTCAAAGAGTATGTCCTCCATTTGGTGAAGAATCATTAAGGGGTTTATGGATGTACTCACAATGCTTTCCTGAAATGTGGCATAAAATGCTAAACAGATGTGCAGGCGTTGCAACTGCTTGGAGATATGCAAACACAGATATTTATGGGTATGGAAACATAGAGAAACCAAGTTCAACCACTTACAAAAAATGGTCTAACATTTTAATTGACAGTTATGAAACTGAAGAAGTTATTTTAGTAAAACAAAATATAAATTCAATTATCAAAAGACATTATGACAAAACCAACGACAAGATACCTGATGAATCCCCACACCCATTAACGGGTACTGGATGGAAGTTTATTTGTAAGCTAATAATAAAAGGAGATTTGAGGGGTAGAACGGGACCAACCTTAGAAAATAATGCTATTACTGAACAAAAGAAATTAGGCATAAATTCCTTTGACGAAGCTGTTATGAGATTCGGCAGTGAAGAATATAAAAACAAAAGATTTAAAAATAAATGAAACAGCCATTAGACAAAATCACTTGGTTAGATAGAGAAAAATTAAAGCCAAACAATTACAACCCTAACAAGGTAGCTCCGCCTGAATTAAAACTCTTGAAGATATCTATATTAGAAGACGGTTGGACACAGCCCATAGTAGTTAACCCTGACTATACAATTGTTGACGGGTTTCACAGGTGGACAGTTTCAGGGCATAAAGAAATTTACGCTCTAACGGACGGGAAGATACCAACCGTTATGGTGGAGACAAAAGATGTATCACAGCAAAAGATGGCCACTATACGCCACAATAGAGCAAGGGGCACACACGGAGTATTAGCAATGAGCGATATCATTACCAGTATGGTTGAAGAAGGTATTACAGGCCAAGAAATTATTAAAAGGCTGGGAATGGAAAAAGAAGAAGTGGTCAGGTTATTATTCAGGTCAGGCATACCCAAGAGCGAAGTGTTTAAAGACGCAGAATTCAGCAAATCTTGGAAACCTAAGTAAACATTATGACAAAATCTGACATATTAAAAGAGACTTTAATAACAGCCCTAGAGAAATCATTAGGCGTAGTCACCACAGCTTGCAAGAATGCAGGTTGTAGCCGTGAAACCTTTTACAAGTATTGTAAGGACGATGAGGTCTTTAAGGAGAAGGTAGAAGACATATCAAATATTGCTCTAGATTTTGCGGAAAGTCAATTGCATAAGCAGATATTAGACGGCAATACCAGCGCAACAATATTCTACTTAAAAACCAAGGGCAAGAACAGGGGCTATGTAGAACGTCAAGAAATAACAGGAGCTGAAGGAATGCCTACTAATTTCCAAATAGAAATCATTGACTCAATTAAAAATAAAGACTAATGTTGTATACCAGCATCTAGTCAATAGTGACAAAAAGATTGTAATTGAACAAGGGGGTACAAGGTCAGGAAAAACCTATAATATTATCTTGTGGATTATATTTGAATACTGCACAAGGAATAATGATAAGGTCATAACCATATGCCGCAAATCATTTCCTAGTCTACGGGCTACGGTGTTGCGCGATTTTATTTCTATACTACAAGCGAACAGTCTATATAGTGAGAAGTATCACAACAAGTCTAATTCTGAGTATTATCTATTTGGCAACCTAGTAGAGTTCATATCATTAGACCAGCCTCAGAAGATTAGAGGGCGTAAGAGAGACTTGCTTTTTATTAATGAGGGTAATGAGCTATTTTTTGAAGATTGGCAACAGTTAATATTTAGAACACAAGAGCGCATAGTATTAGACTTTAACCCCTCTGATGAATACCATTGGATTTATGACAAAGTAATACCAAGGGAAGACTGTGATTTTTTTAAGACCACATACTTAGATAACCCCTTTGTTGAGGATTCAATTATAAAGGAGATTGAACGCCTAAGAGATACCGATGAACAATACTGGCAGATATACGGCTTAGGAGAACGCGCAGCAAGCAGGAGCACAATCTTTAAATACACAGAGGTCAACATTATACCACAAGAAGCTGAGTTAGTTGCTTACGGTATGGACTTCGGGTACACCAATGACCCTACAACATTTGTATCAGTTTATACACAAGGCTTGAATCTCTATGTAAAAGAGCACCTGTATAAAACCCAAATGACTACTCAAGACATAAACCTGTTCCTAAAGGCTGAAGAGCTTCTAGGGAAGCCAATTTATGCAGACAACGCTGAACCCCGTTTAATTAGCGAACTGCGTAAGATGGGACATAACATAGCTCCTAGCATAAAAGGTAGAGACTCTATAAACGCTGGTATTGATTTACTCAAGAGATATAAGATAAATGTGTTGTCATCTTCAACAAACGCAATATCAGAATTTAGAAACTATAAATGGAAAGAAGATAAAGCAGGTATGCTCATAAATACTCCTGAAGACAAGCATAATCATATCATTGATTCCTGCCGTTATGCTACTTATTCTATCCTGTCATCCCCTAATTTCGGGCGGTACACGATATCTTAAAATAAAAGTTATAAAATTATTTGTGTATTAAATAAATAGTTGTATATTTACACCAGTAATAACAACAACAAAAACAGACACAAGATGAGCGCATTTAACGAGAACGATTTTTTACTAGAGTTAGAAGACACAATTACATTAGAACAACCTGAAGATGTTTTGGCATTAATTCACCAAGAGATTGACAGAGAATGTACTTACTACTCAGATTGTTTTGATATTGTTAAGGCGTTGAACTTTACAAGCTGGGAAAACAATGACTTTGGAGATATAACCAACATTCAAAAAGCTGCTTTTGTAGCCTTATACGAATGGGTTCAAGAAAACATTTCTTTACCAGTAGAAAAAGATTCTTTCGTTAAGGAAATCAATAGTAACCTAATGCAAATAATTAAATAATATGGACTTTGACTTTGATTTTATATACGGCAATGACACAATATACGTTACTGGTTCAGCAGGTTACGAAGGCACACGAGGAGACTACGACACTCCTTCAGATTATGAAGCAGTTTATAACCCTGAAGACATAGAAATTACCATAAGCGCCTTGGAACACTCAGTAACGGTTGATTGGTCTAGAATAAACAGAGAGTTGAAAGACGAAATTGTTAAGCAAATAGATATGTGGGTGTAATCGTCTAAAAAATAAGATACATTCAACATTTAAAATAGGCGGTCAGAAATGGCTGCCTTTTTTTATTTAGATTTGATATTATAAAATACCTTTTTAAATACGTTATATAAGTATGTCAATTAAAATTAAAATACCGACCTCCCTTAAGGACATAACCCTTCGCCAGTATAAAAAATACTTGAAGCTAGAGGATTCTCTTAAGGATGAACTGTTGTTAAATGCTAAAATGATTGAGATTTTTTGTGACGTACCCATTGATAAGGTTATGCTTTTAAAGTTTAATGACTCTAGTGAAATATCAAGTATCATATCAAAAATATTTGAAGAAAAACCCAGCCTAGTAACACGTTTTGAATTAAACGGTATTGACTACGGCTTTCAACCACAGCTTGATGAATTAACTCTAGGTGAATATATTGACCTTGATACATACATAGGTGACTGGGACAATATGGAGAAGGCTATGAACGTACTTTACAGGCCCGTCATAGTAAAGCTAAAGGACAAATACAACATAGATGAATATGTGCTAGGTAATGATGAGATACTTCTTGATATGCCAATGAGCGCGGTTTTATCTTCTATTTTTTTTTTGTGGAATTTAGGACTAGACTTATCGAAACTTATGACGAGCTATTTGCAGGAGGGGGAAACCGAGGTCTTGACCAAGTATCTAGCTTCGCAGCCAAATGGGGGTGGTATCAATCACTTTATACTCTCGCTCACGGAGATGTTAGACGATTTGAAGATATCTCTAAACTAGACATTCACACTTGCTTTATGATGCTAACATTTGAAAAGGAAAAAAACGAATTAGAAGCAAAACAAATTAAAAAGAATTTTAACTAATGGCAAATCAAGGTGTAAGAGGTTTTTACCAGTTAACTGAAACAATAAAAACAGAGTTACTGCTAGACCAAAACATAAACACGGTAACCACGGGTGACATCACAGACGTCAACCTAAACAAGCAGGACATCTTTCCACTTGGCCATATTATAATTAACAACGTAATTGATGACGAGCAGGTTTTGAGGTTTAATATAACTATTCTAGCCTGTGATATTGTTAACCAATCTAAAGAACCAACTGTAGACAGGTTTCGCGGAAATAACGATGTGCAAGACATATTGAATACTCAATTAGCGGTGCTTAACAGGCTTATTCAACGCTTAAGAATGGGAACATTACATACTAATATGTATCAACTAGACGGTAGCCCTAACCTAACCCCGTTTTATGACAGGTTTGAGAACCAACTTGCAGGATGGTCAGCCACTATGGACGTAATGATATACAACGATATATATATTTGCTAATGGAGCTCAACAACCTTGACGAAGTACTAAATAAATATGCTAAATATGTAGTTCAACAATCCAAATCTAATTTGACTAAAGACCAAAAAGGAGGCGGTGCTTTGTATAACTCAATATCATATGATTTAGAGGAAGAAGCTAAGGGTTTTTTAGTGGACTTCTTAATGGAAGACTATGGCATATTTGTAGATGAGGGTGTTAAGGGTGCAAATCCTAGCTTGATAAAAGGTGGGGTACAAAAGGCACCTTTGAGTAAATTTAAGTACACAAACAAGATGCCTCCTATGAAGATACTAGCAAACTGGGCAAAGAATAAGAACATAAGATTTAGAAACGCAAAAGGACAATATCAAAAAGGAAATAATATGTCTATGGGTTTTGTTTTACAAAGGAGCATATATGCGCAGGGATTAAGAGGGAATAATTTTTTTACTAAACCTTTTATTGCTGGCTTAGAACGATTGCCTACTGATATGCTTAAAGCGTTTAGTCTTGATGTAGAGAATGCAATAATATTAGGAACAAAGAAATAAGATTATGCCAACTAATTACGGTTTAAGAACCCCACTATATTCACAGGCTTCAAGTACATCTGCGGCTGTTAAGTCAGCGACTTTAAGACTGTCTCTAGGCGGACAAGTTATATATACAATAACAAAAGATGCAGCAGAAAACAAACCAGTAACCTTTGAGATTGCAGAGCTACTCAGAGACTACTTGACAATCACTTTGTCAGATACTGTAGGAAATGCACCTAGCGTACAGAAGATAACCTTTGCATCAACCATATCATTTTATCCTTTAGCAAATGGTGGAGGCAGCTTAATAGCTTCGGTGAATACATTAGGCGGTGATGGGTACGAGGGTTATAGCCTTTATATTGATGGAACAAATTCATCTATTCCATATCGTAACAGAGCTGCTAATCAAAACACTTGGTTACTAGCAGAAAAGACTCCTTCAACAGCGGCGACAAATGATGACTTTGTAATATTTGTTCCTGAAGGTGAATCTGGTTTTGCAGGTTTTATGGCTGCGAATGGTGTCATTAGTTATCAGGGTTACAACGACGTAGAGACAAGTAAAACGGTTGAAGGTATACTATTAACTATTAATAGAATAAGCTGCACAAAATACGGTATAGGAACTAAGGTTACTTTTTTAAACAGATTCGGGGTGTTACAAGATTTGTGGTTTTTTCTTAAAGAAGTCAAGACGATGGCTAAAACAAAGGAAAGCTATAAGGCTAATACTTTGGTTTACTCGTCTGAATCGGATGAACCTACTTACTCACAATCAGACCCTACTGTTAAAATACTAAACACACAGGCCAAACAAACCCACATACATTCAAGTGGTTACTATCCTGAGTTTGCAAATAAATACTTTGAGGAGCTATTATTAAGCGAGAACGTATGGATAACTAGAGAGCGCATACAACAACCAAACACGCTTGAGATTATTCCTGTAGTGGTTAAAAATTCTAATATGACATACAAGACCTCACTCAATGAGAATTTAATAGAATACACTATTGAATTTGAGGATGCTTTTGACTACATAAACAACGTAAGATAAATGCAGCAGTTACAACTATATATTGAAAGCGATAGGCTCGATTTGTTTAAAGACGAAACGGTTTCTCTTACACAGACAATTCAAAACGTAAAGCAAATAGATAAGGTATTTACCGCATTTTCACAAACCTTCTCTGTTCCTGCCAGTAAAACAAACAACAAGATATTCAAGCACTATTACAATTTTAATATTGTAAACGGCTACGATGCACGTAAGAAAAAAGTAGGCAGAATAGAGCTAAACACTTTACCGTTTCAAAGCGGCCTTATTAAACTGGAAGGCGTTACTTTAAAGAACAACCTTGCACACACTTATAAGATTACCTTTTTTGGAAACACGGTTGAATTGCCTGACATTATAGGCGAGGACAATTTAGGTTCATTAGGGTTTAGTGATGCAAAATATGATTTGACTTATAGCCCTGCAGGAATAAAGTCAAAATTACAACAAGCGGCTGGAGCAAATGCCTACATTATAACTCCGTTAATAACGCACACAGACCGACTATTCTATGACTCTAGTAAGTTAGTTGTTGATAGTAATAATGTACACTATCGGGCTAACAACGCAAAAGGGGTTTACTGGGACCAGTTAAAATATGCCATAAGGCTATATGAATTGATTGAAGAAATAGAGCTGAAATATACTATTGCAAACGGATACGCAAACAACATAGTTTTTTCAACAGATTTTTTTAATACCTCAAATCTTACTTTTTACAAATTGTATATGTGGCTACACCGTAAAAGCGGTTCAGTACAACCACCTTCACAGATAATTTTTTATGAAACAGGAGTAGTTGGGTGGACAGGTTCGCCTAGTCAAATCATAAAGGGGTATTCCACTATTACAATTCCATCTACTCTCGTAACAGGTTCAAACAAAATATTATCCAGTAACATTACCGTAACACCAAACACCAGTTCAGCGGCAATATCTTACATCTTAATTTTAAATTTAAACGGAACGCCAGTATTTACTTCAACAGAAGCAGCAGGTACAAGAACATTTACTACTCCATTTTTAGTTGCAAACGGTGTTTACAGCGTAACGATAAGACACCAAGAGGGTTTGTTTTTTAATTCTGTTTCTTGGAACATAACAGGTGAAATAGGTGCTACTTCTTATAGTGATACAGTAGCAAGAACCAACTTACCTGCTGCAGCAACATTTGATTTTCAAATAGCTAATCAAATACCTGACGTTAGCATAATGTCTTTTTTGACAGGTTTATTTAAAATGTTTAACCTAGTAGCGTATGTAAATGACAGCGGAGTTATCGTTGTAAGGCCGTTAGAAGCAACTTCAGGTGTTTCTAATAGCTACTACACTTCAGCAGACGTAAGCGGCTTAGACGCGCCTATTAACTATGATATTTCTGATTATGTAGACACAACAGATAGAACGGTAAACATAGCTTTACCCTACAAAGAAGTTCTCTACGCTTACGAGGGCACAGGAACGTATCTAGCAAAACAGCATAATCAATTGTTTGGCCGCCCTTGGGGTGCTTTAAGTTACATAGGTGGTACGGATAGAGATGGTCAAGGTGGAGTAAACTTTAACGCATCAACCAAAGTATATCAAGTTATTGCTCCATTTGAACATATGAAGTATGAGAGGTTAATTAACGTAGGCGTAAATACTCAACCGTTTACCACCGTACAATGGGGTTGGTCTGTAAATGAAAACGAAGAACCATATATAGGTAAGCCTGTTATTTTTTATGGAGTAAAACAAGGTGGTTCAGGTACTGAAAACTTGAGCTTTCAAGAGACACCAACATTAGCCGTATTAGTTAATCAATATTGGATTCCTTCTAACAGCTTGTTTAAAAACCCTTCAGTAGGAAAACAAAATATAAATTTTGGTTTAGAGTTAAATGAGTACGATTTTGGCTCTGATGAATTTACAGATACGCTTTTTGCTGTATACCATAGTGAATATATTATTGACGTATTTAACCCTAGTAGAAGGATTACTCAAGTTACTTCTTATTTGCCTTTAAGGATTACTTACAACCTTAAACTAAACGACACCTTTACAATCAACTCAAGCACTTTTATAATCAATTCCATAACAACCGATTTACAAAGCGGTAAAAGTAAAATGGAGCTATTAAACAAGGTATGAT
>Ga0208814_1000847_pt1 | contig 16043 bp, 6 predicted proteins | sample MalvirAntarct_55_FD_184253 | JGI IMG/M metagenome (GOLD analysis project Ga0208814, IMG submission 184253) | Marine viral communities from the Global Malaspina Expedition - Malaspina viral metaG Antarct_55 (SPAdes) (version 2) | ecosystem: Environmental > Aquatic > Marine > Oceanic | place: South...
GGACCAGATATAATTGGTAACTTTTTTATAGACAATGTTTTTTATAAAGGATTACACTACACTACAGAAGACGCGGTGTTTGGTAAAGATTCTATAACACAAGGATTTCAAGATCAACACCTTTTTTACAACGATCAATTTTCAATACACCCTTATAGCTATCAAAATAGAGCTGGTTTTGGTAGAGGTATTTTTAAAGAAAACGGTAAACATTATATAGAGCTTTCTTTTTCTTCAATTGGAACAAACGTTCATGGTGGTGGTAGATTTGATGTAGAAAACAACTCATACCAGTTAAACCACACTGGTTGGGACGAGGATGGTGCGGGAGGATTAGGTATGCATGACGAGCTGATATGGGACTTAGCTTGGGATGAAGTTGCAACCATTTGGAGTGCTTCTGAAGGTGGACCTCCTAACGAAATTTCTAAAATTAAAGATAGAATTTCAGCAGGTAATTTATTTAAAATACTTGGTGATTCTAGTCTTAATAATATTTTTGAAATCATAAACGTTGACGAAGTAAAAAGATATAATCATACAAATTATGAAAGAGTTTTTAGTGCTTACGTGGAGGCTATAGGCACAGGAAACACTAGTAACTTTATAAACGATCTAGACTCTTCTCTTACTCAAGCAGGTACTTATTACGGTACTAACATTAGTGGCAATGATGCGGGGGAAATTTGGAAAGATTTTCAAAAAGGCCACAACAGAAGAGTAACATATAGATTACAAGTTAAAAATATCAGCGGAGGAAGTGATGACATTTCTTTAGTAACGCTTGGTAATGGAAACCCAATACTGGACTCTACTAACAGTGGTACTTCTTCTGGTTTTGATATTCAGTTTTTAAAACCTAGAGTTTCTACTTCTACAAAACAAATAGTAAGCAAAAACCCTGTCATATGGGAAACAGAGCCAAAAGAATCTGCTGATTTAAATATTTACTACGAAGCTAGTGATTCTATTCCACTATTATTAGATAATAAAAACTTTCATAGGTTTATTCCAAAAGGATCTGTTGTTACCTGCCCTTCAAGGCCAGACGTAATGAATCCTTACACAACAACAACTGTTGAAGGGTTTTACAATGGAAAAATACAATTGTCTCATGAAATTGATTCATCTTCATACCAAGGACCACCTGCTTTTAATGGATTAACAGAAGATCCGTATTTAATTTTTACAAAACCCGATACTAGTTATACTTCGTTAAAACTAAATTTAACAGGATACAATGTTAGTGATGGTGCTTTTTATACAATAATTCCAGAAGTAGGAAAAAATCCATTTGCATTATCATGGCACAACTGCTATTCTTTTGTAAATGGAGTAGAGTCTAATAGATTAAGAGACACTTTTAACAGTATAACTTTAGATAAAGGAGCTGTAGTTTCTTCAACATTAGACGAAACTTACGAGCAAGAAAGAAGAGGAAGTGGTTTAATATACTCTGGTTTATACAACTCTATAAGTGGTATTAATAATTTAAATCAATTTATTCAAGCTGAAAAAATAACAAAAGATTTAAACCCAACATATGGTAGTATTCAAAAACTTTACTCAAGAGGTGGCGACTTAATTGCTTTTTGCGAAGACAGAGTTATAAAAATATTAGCTAATAAGGATGCTTTGTTTAATGCTGATGGTAACTCTAACCTAGTGTCTACAAACAGAGTTTTAGGAGAAGCAGTTCCATTTGCTGGAGATTATGGTATAAGTAAAAATCCAGAATCTTTTGCAGCAGAAAACTATAGAGCATACTTCACAGACAAGCAAAGAGGAGCTGTTTTAAGGCTTTCTATGGACGGTTTAACGCCTATATCTACTTACGGTATGGAAGATTATTTTAAAGATCACTTGAAGCTAAGTGAAGAGTTAATAGGTAGTTATGATGATAAAAAAAATAATTACAACATTACAATTTTAGATATTGAAAAGACTATTTCTTATGATGAAAAAGTAAGAGGTTGGTCTAGCTTTAAATCTTTTGTTTCAGAATCTTACGGTGTAAGTATGGCAAACGACTACTATACTTTTCAAGAAGGTTTGGTTTGGAAGCATCACTCTGAAAGTCCTTTAGCAAAAAGAAATACTTTTTACGATAAATTTACGCCTTCTTCTGTAAGCACTTTACTTAACGATGCTTCTGATGTTGTTAAAACTTATAAGACAATAAACTACGAAGGTTCTCAATCAAACGTTAATTTAGAAGCAACAAGCGCTAGTAGTGGTTATTACAACCTACAAAACATTGACGGTTGGAGCGCTAACTCAATAACAACAAATGAACAAGAGGGATATGTTTCAGAGTTTATAAAAAAAGAAGGCAAATGGTTTAACTATATAAAAGGAAACGATGTTTCTGAAACTTTAAATATTAAAACTAATGAGTTTTCATTTCAAGGTGTAGGTAGAGCAGAGATAATAGATTTAGATCCAACACTTTATATACCTACTCCTCCAGTAGTAATTCCTGGATGTATGGACAGTTTAGCTGATAACTACGATATAACAGCTACAACTGATGACGGTTCTTGTACTTACACAACGCCTATATATGGCTGTACAGATCCAATAGCAACCAACTACGATTCAACAGCTACCGTTGATGATAACAGCTGCTTTATGGGTTTGCTTGGTTGTACAGATCCTATAGCAACTAACTATAATCCTAACGCTACACAAGATGATGGTAGTTGCTTTTTAGCACCAATTCCACCTGTGTATGGTTGTACGTTTCCTCAAGCTCTTAACTATAATCCTTTGGCAACTGTTGATAACGGAACTTGTATTTTAGGTATACAAGGTTGTACTGATCCTTTAGCAGACAACTACAATCCAAATGCAAATGTATCAGATAATAGCTGTACTTATACCATAAGCTCAGGTCCTGGACTTGGTGGAGGTGGTGGTAACCCTAATGCAAACGGATGTACAGATCCTATAGCGTTAAACTATGATGGCAGTGCACTTATTGACGATGGCTCTTGTGTATACCCGAATTTAACAATTCAAGATACTAATGATGATGATTAAAATTTTATAATATGTCACATAACAACTACACCCACAACACAAACAACAATTATCAAATTGAAATAGTTGTAGACCCTTCTAGCGGAGGAGGTACTGGGACAACACAGATGTACGATGATAATGGTACCGTGTATTATAAAATGGATATTTTTCCTAATTTTGCTAGCACACCGCTTTTTGCTGGCAATTTTACTATTGATGGTATATCGCCTACTTACAAGTGGGCTTACACTATTAATCCTTATGGACTAACAGGTCAATCGGCTCCACTTCCACCGCATAATTATTACACTACGCAACAAATACAAAAAACAATTCTTGGTCAATATGGTCCGTTATATCCTTTAGATAATAATCCTATTTACGGACCTATTGAGTTTAATAACTCAACATATGTTAACGGTGGGTTCACAACATCAGGTCAACGCGCTACTTGGTCAAAAATAATATTAAAAGAAGTCTACACTGACGATGCTGGTGTTGAGCACACTGCAAACGGACAATTGCAATTCCAAACATCTGATGAGCATTTATGGCACACTGGTGTTTTACCAAATACTAACACTTTTTCTGCAACAAATGGACTGCCAACTAAAATTGTTGCATATGTATACCTGGAATTAAACCAAAGTGTTCCTGCAGGAAACGAAACATTAAATATAGATTTTGATGAAACACCACCAATAGGTGGTTGCACTGATCCTGGCGCTACTAATTACACACCAAACATGCATTTTGATGATGGATCTTGTTTGTATGGTGGAAACACACATGGAGTTGAATTGCAAATAGACATTTCAGACGCTCCAACTATTACAGACAACTACACAGATGGCAGTAATTATTCTATGGGAGCTTTTGGAAATTACACTACTGTAAATTTTGACCAAACTACTTATGTTAACGGAAATATATCTTTATCTAACACTACTAATCTTGCATCAAGCGTTATATTGTCGCCAAATACTTACGCCGCTGGAGTATTGGTGCAGGAGTTACATGAATTTTATATATATCCGTCAAGCTTCACATTTGGTTCTTTGGTTCTTTTTAATGTGTATGATTTTCCAAAAGTGAATGGTCCAGTTGCTAATCTCGCGCTTTATGGTAGTGGGAATGAGCAAAGAATGTTCTGGGGCTGGGGAGACGCAAAAAACAATTTAACAGCGGCTAGTTTAAGAATACAAAACCCTGGCACTTTTAATTGGTATAACCCTATATACGGGGATCCATTAATTCTTGGCTATAGTCCAAACATGTCACTATGGCATTACAATGAGGATATAACCGGGCTACAACCAACAGAAACTGTTAGTTTTAATAATTTTACCACCCCAACAAATGTTAATACAACCAGCGCAATACAAATGGTTGAAGAGTATGATACAACAGGTGTTAATGGTTATGAATGGTTTCCTGAAAAAGTAAAGGTAATAATTCAATTAGATTTTGTTATGCCTAGTGGGCTTGGTAATAACGTAGCTCATGTTATACCTGTAAAAATTTACCACGATACTGAAAATCAAGGAGATCTTAACTTTTAAATATGAAATTAATAAAAAAAGTAGAAATAAACACAAGTTCAATAGACTCAGCTTTACAATTTAAACAATTTGTTATAATTGGAGATCCTGGCGCTGTGTTTAGTATGACTGTTACAAACGAAGATAATAAATACTATAACTTTTCTGAAGAAGTTGACGAAGCAGGTACTTTAAAAGTTGCTTTAGGTTTTGCGGTTGCACCAGCTAAACTTTTTCAAAAAACTTTAAATGAAAGTGGTTTTTACAGTGGTGTTATTCAGCTTCCTCTTGTTACAGATGATGATGAGTATAACATTATTGTTTATGCAGAGCAGCATTTTGATACTTCTTTTGACAAAAGTTTAACAAACAACAGTGTTTATATTCTACCTGTTATCTATCAGTACTTAAATACTACGCTAACGTTTTCTTTAGCTTCTTCAAATGATGCTGCTGGAGACGAAGCGTACAACACGTTTCCAAGCAACGTTACTTCTGTAGGTGCTAGCTCTGAAATAATTGGAAATCCTAGCGTTGATAACTTTTCAATAATCTGGCCAGTAACATTAAGTGCTAGTAATTTTGTTATAGTAAGACAACCTTCTATTAATGATTTTGAATTTACAACTACAAAAGATACAAAAACAGCTGGGTCAAGCTCTAAGATTTTAGAATTAAAAAACATAACTGGGCTTACCGCTGGTATGGCTGTTAGCGGCACGGGTATAGCATCTGGCGCTACAATAACCTCAATAAAAAAAGGTTATAAAGACAGCAACAACTCTTCGGTTAATAACGAGGTATATGTTATTCCAACTGAAGTAAAAACAATTAACGGTGTACAAACTGTTGTTGGTGGTGAGGGTGGAACTGTTTTTATTAGTGGTAATTCAACTTTTGTAGTAGACAGAACAATAACGTTTGCTGGTAAAGGATCTAGCCATGCTGAAAACTTTAATAGTACTATTTTCAGTGTATCTAACTTTAAATTAACTATTGACCCTGTTGTTACAACTACAACGGCGGCTGTAGCGGCAACAGCAACGGTAATACCAGTTACTAGCACTAGTGGTATAAAAGATGACGTAAGTGTTGTTACTGGCATAGGTATAAATTCAGCTAGTGCTATGAAAGTTACAAATATATCTTCTTTAAATTTAACAGTTAGAGCTTTAGTAGCTGGAAATAATGAGGCTATTGAGAATGGTCAAGTTTTAACCTTTACTGGCAGCAGTAGATCAGCCAATATAACAGCTGACGTTACAGTTGAAAATCATGGTACTGACAATTTAACACTAACATTAAATTTAGATAATATTTTAACAATCGAATAACATGCAGATAACATTGACTTTTTCTCCAACAACACATTTAAATTCTTCACTGCAAGTAGGAGACACTATGTGGTATGTGGCTACTTCTGCAATAGGTGGTTATAACACTGCAGCAAAAGAAAGCGTTGTAAAACTTGGTAGAGTAGAAGAGATTAGTAACGAGTTACTTCAAAGGATAGTTAAAGTTAGTAACTACGACCCTCAAGCTTTAACTAGTGGACCAAACATATTAGACACTAATAGTTTTTTAATGTTTTCAAAAGACAACAAAGCTAATTTAGGCGGATTAAATGGTTATTACGCGGAGGTAAATTTAACTAATAATTCAGATGAAAAAATAGAATTATATTCAATTGGATCTGAAATAGTACAAAGTAGTAAATAACGCATAAAAAGTGTAATTATAAATAAATGAATATGAATATAAAAAATAAAATATTATGCCAGTAGGTAGAAAGAAGAGTCCTGCTAAGTTTATAGGTGCTGTAACACTTGGTTTAGGAGTAATCAAGGGTGCTACTTCTATTATTGGTGGTATTCAAGAAAAGAAAAGACTTAAGTCTGAAAACGAAAGAGGAAGAAAAGAGTTTGAAGGTTATCAAAAAGATATTAAAGGTTTATCAATAACAAATCCTTATAAAAATTTAAACACAAGTTTTGAAAATACTTATGAAGATATGACTGTTAACCAGCAACAAGCTCAGTTTCAAGCTAGACAAGGGCAACAGTCAAGAGCTAACATGCTAGAGAATTTACAAGGCGCCGCTGGTTCTAGTGGTATTGCAGGTTTAGCTCAAGCAATGTCAAACCAACAACAACAACAAACAGCTCAAATATCTGCTGGTATAGGGCAGCAAGAAGCTTCTAACCAAAGAATGTCAGCGCAAGGTGCTGCAGGCGTTCAGCGAATGGAGCAACGGGCTCAAACACGAATTGGTTTTGGCGAGGGTCAAAGACAAACAAGCGAAAACAAACGACAAATGGATTTGCTAAACTTAAAAGCTGGTAGAGACGAAGCAGAAAGAGGTTTTAGAACTTCAATGAAAGGTGCTAACAACAAAATGATGGGAGGTGTTGGTGATATACTGGGCGCTGGACTACAAGGATTTGCTGCAGGTGGTGGATTTGCTGAAGGTGGTTTTAAAATGGATACTTTTTTAGGTAGAGATAACAGTTTTGGAGACGTAACTAAAATGCTTGGTGATGGATCAGCGATGGTAACAGGCGAAGGTGGACCTGTAGGAGATTTTGAATCAGCAAACGCTGTGTACGGTGGTAGCAACATAGTTGAAACACCTTCAAATTCTAGTAGTAACCAAACTTCTAGTGGCAACCAAACTTCTAATGGTAACCAAACTTATACTTATGCTGACATGCGAGCAGATGGTATTAGTGAAGAAGAAATTGAAAAAGCTAGAATTTTTAACGATGCTAATTATGGCACTCAAAATCCTACAAGAGATGGTAAAACTCAAAACTACAAATAAATTATGGCAATAAATTTTTACGAATTAGGAAAACAAACAGGAGCTAAAACGCCTAAAGGACAACAAGGTGGATTTGAAGCTTTGGTTGGTGGTATAACTAATACTGTTGACGAGATGATTGCTACTAGTCAAATTAAAACTGCAGCCCTACAAGCGGCTATGCCTCAAGGTGTTGCTATTGAAAAAGTTCCAGAAGAGTTAAGAGGTAAAGCAACTGAGTTTTTAACTGCAAACAAAAAAGCTTATACAGATGCTAGTAAAGTACTTGCTTCTGGCATAAACCCAAGCAGTGCTAGATATAAAAAAGCTGTTGAAACTATAAACGGAGTTAATAGTAAGTTTGAAAACTTAAGCACATCGTTAGAAGCTGTTGCTTTAAAAAGACAAGCCGCACTAGATGATCCTAATGGTTACTCGCCAAGCACAGGCAAAGAAGATAGACTTACTTGGGGCAACTTAAGTAATGGCGATTTATATTCTGGTATGACATTTAATGATGATGGTACTGTCAACTACACTAATAGTCAAGGTGAATCTAAGTCTTTTGCTGACTTTAATGTTACGCCACAAAGTTTTGAAGGTCAAAATACGTTCTTAGCTTTAAACGATAAATTTACAAACGCAAAGTATTCTGGTAAAACTGATCAGTGGAGCATGCACTCTGGCGAGGCTGAGGCTACAGTAAATGCTTTGTTTCAAAAACTAAAACCAGCAGGGCAGAAAGATATGATGATGGCTGATATTGATTACTTAGAAAAAACTACAGGTTTTCAATCAGGCACAGATGAGTATGACAATGCTATCAATGGTGTATTAGAAAATCCTAACGACGCTATAGCTGGTTACAAGCAACACATGTTAGGAACTCTTGAAGCTAATTATAACAGCCAAAAAGGACCTAAAGTAAAAGATAATGTTGATGGCCCTACCGGAAACACTGGAAAGTACGGTGGTTATGGTTACCCGCCAACATCTACTGGTGGTGATCCAATCACTGGACAACCTGCTTTTACAAACATAGGTTTCAACGATAAAATAACTAGAAGAAGTGCTCTTTTAAACTTAGACGAAGTGGCTGGGGAGCATTTTACTTATAGATACAGCGAAAAAGACGGTTGGCAAGCTTTTAACTTAGAAGATGACAGCTTTGCAAGAGATATGAAAGGTTCTGATGTTGCTAGAATAGAAGGTTTATACAACCGAAACGATAGTAAAGCAGAAAGAAGTATGTCTTATTTTGACGCTAAAAGATCTAAAGCAAGAACAGAAGCTTTACCACCAAAAGGAAGCAAAGGAATTAGTGTAAAAGCTTTGAAAGTTAAAAATGCAAAAGATTTTCAAAAAGCTATATTAAATATTTTTAATAAAGATGTATTAGATGATTACGCTTTTGAAGACGTTACGCGTGTAACAGAGTTTGGTGCTGATAAAGTAAGTGGCCAAGTTAGAGTAAAAAGTAAAGACGGAAGTTTTAATAAAATATTTAACATAGGTAACAAAGCAAATGATGAGCTAGCTGTAGAGTTAAATAACTTGTTTTCAAGTTATTATAAAGGTGGAGATATAGAAGACAAGTCGTACGAAGACCCTGAAGAATAAAATATGAATGAAACTTACATAGTTGGTGAAAAAAAATATTCTGTTGGTCAAAGCAAGTTAAGCCAATTTTTCTTAGACTTTCCTAACGCTGTGAAAGAAACTGAATTTCAAGAAATTAAGCAAACACAAGAACTTGATCAAGAAAAATTACCAGAAGACAAAGGTTGGTTTGATGATATGTTAACCGCTGTTAGAGGCGGTAGCGCTGCTGGTGGTAGCGTAGGTGAGGCTTTTGATGTGTATAGACAAGGAAAAAACATATCAGATGAAGACTTGCAAAGCTTTATTGAAGCTGCTAAAGCTATAGAAAATAATCCAGAAACTAACGAAGCTGCATCTTGGAGGCAAGACACAAAAAAACATGGTGGTGGTGCTTTAGGTGGGTTTATGAGTTTGTTAGAAAACCCTGGTTATTTCCCACAGTTTATAGCATCTTCTTTATCTACAATGGCTACTTCATTATTTGATTCAGAAGAAGTTGCCGCTTCAACAGCGGCTGGAGCTGGTGTTGGTGCTGCCGCAGGATCTACCGCTACTGCTTTAGCTGCTTCAATTGGTGGTCCACTTGGTACTGCTTTAGGTTATGTTGCTGGTGGTGGAGCTGGAGCTATTGGTGGAGGTATGGCTGGTTTAGTTGGTGCTATGGAAACCGGACTAACTTTAACAGATTTATTAAGAGACGAACTAGGAGATAAAGAGTTTAATCAAGAAAATATTAGAGCTTTGTTAAACGATAAAGACGTAATGGATAGAGTTAAGTCTAGATCTTTGGCTAGAGGACTTACTATTGGCGCTGTAGAAGGTTTAACGTTTGGTTTGTCTAGAGGTGTTGGTAGTAAAATATTTAAAGTTGCAACGGCTAAAGGCGCTGTTGGTTTGTCAAAAGCTGGTTTAAAAACAGGTAGTAAAATAGCGGCGGCAACAACAGCTATAGAGTCGGTTGGTGGTGGTGGTGGTGAAGCCTTAGGTATGTTAGCGGCTGGCCAAGAGCTAGTAGGTGAACAAATATTTTTAGAAGCAATAGGTGAAGCTAAAGGTGTTTTTAACACATCTGATTTTGTTAGGTCTGCACTAACTAAAACTTCTTACAAACTAAACAAAGAAAAAGTAACTGCTGCTAAAATAAAAGAAATTATAGACAATCCAAATACGTCTAAAGCTGATTTAGCTAAAATGGATATAGAAGTAACTGGAGATAAGGCTTTTGATAATTTTGTAAAACAAAAACAAAATGATGCTGTTATAGACTCGCAAATAGACTCAAGAATTACTGACAAAGCTGATAGAAAAAAGTTAGTTGAGTTAGAAATTAAAAGAAGAAAAGCACAAGCTGATAATAAAAAAGATGGAGCTGCTGAGGTTTTTGATGCTGCTGCTAATTTATTGGAAGTTGAACTAGAGATTAGAGCTCTTTTAAGCAAGTACGAGGGTGCTGTTGGTTTTGGAAAAACAAAAGAAGCTAAAAAAATTGCTAAAGTTGTAAGAAATATTTCGCTTAGCAAAACTATTGAGTTTTTACAAAAAAATAAAAAGTTTGTAGGTAAAGATGTTATTATAGCAGAAAACGATGTTGATGCGAAAATTGCTTATGACAAGGCTGTTGAAGAGTACAATGCTAAAATAGATAGTGGAGAAATTAAAGCTAATAAAATTGTTGACGAATACTCTTCTACTGATGGTTTTATTTTAGGTGATGTAATTGTTGTAAACAAAGACATCGCTGGTAAAACAGGGGCAATAAATGTAGGTGCACACGAACTACTACACGCCGTCGTAGGTAAGCACATGAAAACTTTAAATAGTGCGGGTAGAATAAAGTTAGGTAAAAGTTTTATGAACACCTTAACAAAAGAGCAAGGTGTTGCTGTAAGAAAAAGATTAAAAGCAGATTACAAGTTAGAAGGTGATGCTGTTTTTGCTTCAGAAGAAATATTTACTGCTTTTTCAGATGCTATTACAAAAGGTGAAATTACTTTTGACGAAGGTGTTTTTAGTAAGTTGAAAAACATTATACAAGAAATACTTAGAAAAGTTGGTATTAAAAAAGAGTTTGCTAATGGTAGACAAGTTTATAATTTTTTAAAAGACTATCAAAAAAGCGTTGAAGCTGGTGGAGAAATAAGCTCAAGAGCTAAATCACTAGCTGACGGCGGTACGTATGCTATGGGTACTCAAGCGTCGAAATCAACACCTCTTGAGGCTATAAACAGCCTTTTACCAGGTAGTATTACAACGCAAGAAGATTACTACAAAGTTCTTAACGACCCTAGAATAGCTAGCAATGCTGGTGTTGAAAGAGTTTTAGACAACAGAGGAAAATTAGCGCCTGTTATAGAAGCTTATATAGTAAGCAAATCTACAAATTCTGACATGGCTGCAGAAAACATAAAATCTGTTATAAAAAGATTAGCTAACTTTGATCCAGCAGAAACAAGAGCAGACGGCTCAACCGTTGGGCAAGAAGGTTTTGGTGAGTTTATATTTGCTAATGCTAAATTTGGTAAGTTAGATGCTGCTAAAAACCTAGCTATTAAAAATAAAAAAACAAAAAGAGAAACAAGCATAGATACTGATGAAGCTAAGGAGCTGGCAGACACGTCTACTCCTACAACAGAAATAGAAGACAAAACAAAGCCAAGAAACTTAAAAGATTTTGACGTTGAAATAGAAGATGGTTTGGTTGATGCTACAATAGAAGCTGAAGTTGAAGCTTTATTAGAAAAAAATCCAGACAACATTGATTTACAGATGGAAAGGCTTATACTAAAAGACATACGTAAAAACCTTGACAATGTTATAGGTAAAATTGCTAAAAATAAAAAAACAGGTAAAAGAGGTCCAACAGCTGAATATGAAGCTTTTATTAGAAACGAATATGATTTAATAGTTTCAAGCTTAGGCATAGAAACAATAAGAAAAGCATATAGACCTTGGTTTGAAAAGAAAAAAATACGTACAGAAAAATATAAAGGTATTAGTCCTAAAACAGGTAAGGTAACAAATTACGTAAAAGATGTTTTTGAAAACAAAACTAACAAGCGTGAATATATAAGATGGTTTTTAGAAAGCAATGAACGTAACTTAACAGAAAGAAGAACTGCTTTAATAAGACGTATAGCTAGAAGAAAAGCAAAAATAGCTACAGACAGTTACATTGAAACTAATTCTAAAGATCTAGGTAAAGTTGCTGAAGCTAAATTAAGAATTTTATCAAGAGCAATTGAAGATGTTCAAATTGAAAAGAAAAGTTTTGACTCTGTCAAGTTTAGTCAAGGTTTTATGGATGAGTTTGGATTTTTATTTAGAAAATTAGAGCAACGTAAAAAAGATAAAAAAGGAAAAGGAACAGGTAATTGGTATTTTAAAAAAGAATACGAAAAAGAAGCTATAGAACGAGGATTAGTTGATAGTAAAGGAAAAATAAAGTCATTTCCTAACAAAGGTATAATCTACGAGCAAGCTTTTGCTGATTATTTTGTTAAAATGGCAAAAAGATTAAAAATTAAAGGCTTTAAGGTAGAGTCGTTTATGGCAAGCGAGAAAGGTGGTATGGCTGATTTTATTATGAGTTTTAACGATGCTATTGAAAATCACGAGATAAAAGCTTCAATGACTGCTTTTATGGGTAGTGTTTCTATCTCAAACTTTATTAACGGAAAAATAGATTTCGCAACAGATATTCACAATGAAATGCTAGACGATCCTAATTTTGATATAGCTGATTTTGAAAAAGGTTACATGAAATCAATAGACTTTGCAAACAAACGTATTAGAGAGTTAAACTTAACAAGAGATAAAAACAATCAATACGACGAAATAGACCCAAACGTTACCAGTGGTGAGCCTCAATATTTTCCAAAAGAAGTTTACAACGACAAAGATTTTCCTAAAAAAGTTTTTTATGTACTTGATGGAGACGCTAGCGTTATAACAAGACATTACAAGCCTAAAGGTGTTAATTCAATTAGCTTTGTTAACACTGGAATAGATGGCGCTGGAGAAATGTCATTTAGACTTAACGACGAGTCCTTGCTAAATCTTGATATGTTAGACGCTAAAACAGTTACTAATTTTACTTTTAGAAATGGTGGAACAGTTACTAAAAATGGGAATGAATATATAGCGGTAAGTCTTGGCGTTCAATTTAAAATAACAGAGCTTAATAATAATACTGAAACAGCGGTAGATATTACAGATGATGTAGGTTTTAGACAAGCCGCTCCAGCTTCAGTTACTGTTATTTCCAAATCACCTAAAGCTACACAAGCTTTAAACAGTGCTGTTAGTAATTCAAGATCTGCTAACAACCCTACAAAAGGTATTACTATATTAGATTTTGATGACACGCTAGCTACAAGCAAATCTTTAATTAGATACACAACTTTAGAGGGTGAAAAAGGAACATTGACACCAGAACAGTACGCTAGCACATACCAAGATTTGTTAGGTTTAGGATATAAATTTGATTTTTCAGAGTTTAATAAGGTTGTAGATGGCAAGACAGCGCCGTTGTTTCAAAAAGCTTTAAAACTACAAAGCAAGTTTGGTCCTAAGAGTATGTTTGTATTAACAGCTAGACCTGCTCAATCTGCTCCAGCTATATTTGCTTTTATAAAAGCCAATGGTTTAAACATACCTTTAGAAAACATCACAGGTTTGGCTAACTCTACATCCGAAGCTAAAGCCTTGTGGGTTGCGGAAAAAGTTGGCGAAGGTTTTAATGATTTTTATTTTGCTGATGATGCTTTGCAAAATGTACAAGCGGTAGACAATATGTTAAATCAATTTGATGTTAAACGCAAAGTGCAACAAGCTAGAGTTAAGTTTAGTAGATCAATGAACGATCAGTTTAACAATATACTTGAAAACATAACAGGTATTGAATCACAAAAAAGATTTGACTTTATTAAAGGTAGAAAGCGTGGCTCTAGTAAAGGCAAGTTTAGGCCTTTCATACCACCATCACATGAAGATTTTGTAGGCTTGTTATATAACTTTATGGGTAAAGGCTTGGAAGGTAACAAACATAGAGACTTTTTAGAACAAGCTTTGGTTAGGCCTTTAAATAGAGCTAACAAAGAACACGATACAGCTAGACAATCTGTAGCTACAGATTATAAAAATTTAAATAAGCAAATGACTGATGTTAAGAAAAAGCTTATAAAGAAAACTCCTGATGGAGATTTTACACATCAAGATGCTATAAGAGTCTATCTATGGGACAAGCATGGCTATGATATACCTGGACTAAGCCCTGTTGATCAAAAAAACCTAGTTGAGTTAGTTAACTCTGACCCAAGTTTAAAAAGTTACGCCGAAACTATAAATGTAATATCTAAACAAGAAAAGTACGTTAACCCTACAGACGGTTGGGATTCTGGCGATATACGTATGGACTTAGACGATGCTACGGGTAGAATTGGTAGAGCACAGTTTTTTGAAGAGTTTAGTGAAAACGCTGATATAATATTTTCTAAAGAAAATTTAAACAAAATAGAAGCTGGTTATGGCAAGGGCGTTAGAGAAGCTTTAGAAGATATACTTTATAGAATTAAAACCGGTAGAAACAAACCTACTGGTCAAAGTGGCATGGTAAATACACTTATGAATTGGCTAAACGGCTCTGTTGGTTCTGTCATGTTTTTTAACATGAGATCTGCGTTGCTACAACAAATGTCTATAGTAAATTATATAAACTTTGCAGACAACAACATGTTTGCAGCTGCTAAAGCTTTTGCAAATCAAAAACAATATTGGTCTGATTGGGCTTTTATATTTAACTCAGACATGCTTAAGCAAAGAAGAGGTGGTATTATGACAGATGTAAACGGCGCTGAGCTTGCTGCTGACATGCGTAAGTCTAAAAACCCTCACAGATTTTTAATATCTAAATTATTAGAAATAGGATTTTTACCTACACAGATTGGTGATAATATTGCAATTGCAACGGGTGGAGCTTCTTACTATAGAAATAGAATAAATACTTATTTAAAACAAGGTTTAACGCAAAAAGAAGCTGAAGCAAAAGCATTTACAGATTTTCAAGATATAACGCAGTCAACACAGCAGTCAGCAAGACCTGATATGGTTTCGCAACAACAAGCTTCTGTTATCGGTAAAGTTATATTAAATTTTCAAAACGTAACATCACAGTTTAATAGACTAGGTAAAAAAGCTTTTCAAGATATATACAATAGAAGAATAACAAAGCCTAACTCAACACAGTTACAGAGCGATATATCTAACGCATCTAGAATAACTTATTATTTTGCAGTGCAAAATGCTATATTTTACACTTTACAAACCGCTTTGTTTGCTATGATGTTTGATGATGACGAAGACGATGATAACAAATTGTTTCTTAAGAAAAAAGAAAGGTTGATAAATGGTAGTATAGACTCTGTTTTAAGAGGTACTGGTCTTTATGGCTCTGTTTTTTCTACGTTAAAAAATGTTGCTATTGCTTTCGCTAGACAAAGAGATGTTAACTATAATCCAGATGAAAGTGCTGTCGTGGTAGAAGCTTTAAACCTTTCACCTGTGCTAGGTATTAAAGCTAGAAAAATTGTAAACGCTGAAAAAACCTTAAACTACAATAAAAAAGTTATGGATCATATGGAAACTATGGATATTGATAATCCTCATTGGTCAGCGGTAACAAACTATATAGAAGGTTTCACAAACTTACCTCTTAATAGAATTTACAATAAAACTCAAAACATTAGACAAGGTTTAAATAATGACCACAGCAACTGGGAAAGAACTTTATTGTTTCTAGGTTGGAGTCAGTACAATCTTAACCTTGCTAATGAAAAAATGGACAAGATTAAAGAAGACGCAAAGAATAAAAAAACAAAAACAAGAAAAACAAGATCTACAACAAGAAAAACAAGATCTACAACAAGAAAAACAAGGTAATAAATGAAAAAATTATTAGTACTTTTAATGTTTATTTCTTGTACTAAAGAAATTGATGATTTTGGTTTTAGAACCTATACTATAATAGAAGGTACACATAGATCAGGGTCTCATATAAATCACCCTAACAACTCTAGGAT
>Ga0208814_1000849_pt1 | contig 16016 bp, 9 predicted proteins | sample MalvirAntarct_55_FD_184253 | JGI IMG/M metagenome (GOLD analysis project Ga0208814, IMG submission 184253) | Marine viral communities from the Global Malaspina Expedition - Malaspina viral metaG Antarct_55 (SPAdes) (version 2) | ecosystem: Environmental > Aquatic > Marine > Oceanic | place: South...
CTGCCTGTAGTTGCTCGTAAGTATATTGTCCGCCTTTGTATTCAAACATATATTATTTTTTAACGTATTTAGCTATAAAAGCTTGAATTTGATCTCTAGACTCTTTATTACCCGTCAATTTCCTATTCATTTCTATATATTTTTTTGTACCGTCCGGAGCGGTTATAAGCAGCTGGCCAGCGGCTCTTTCAAACTTAAAATCTGGATAATCTTTATAGGTTTCTTCAACGTCATATAGAACCTGAGAAATAGATTCTTCTTTTTCAAAATTACTAGAAGTTATTGATCTTTTTGGGTATGGTACCCCAGTGTTTTCAACTACCTTTTCTTCTTCTCCTTCCGCGTTAATATCAACGGGTAATCCAGTAGTGTATTCAAGTTTTCTTGAATTTATTCTTTCATTCATTCCAAAGTGTTTACCTCTTAATAAGTTGTCTATTGGTATGCTTGTAGTTGTACCCTCTTGTATGTAGTTACCTGGGTTATTAGGATCAGGGTCAAATCGATCATTACCCCAACTTATTATTGGTTCGTTATTCATTGCTTTGTCAAGTATACTGTCTTGTACTACAAATGATTTATCACCAAGATTTGCGCCTCCATAAATTATTTGACTTCCCGTAGCGCCTGATCCTTCTGGTGCATTTGCTTTCTTCGCTTTGTCAAAAGCTGTATTATAACGATTCTCGTTAATCTTACCTAAATACGCTCCTAACATAGGAGCTGATATACCTATGTCAAATGCTGGATGATTAACATTTGTTAGAGCATCAATTAATGAATCAAGGTTTTGTTCGAACGCAGCGTTACCCTGCCCTTTAGCTATATCCTCTGCGTCAATATCATCACCACCCGCAAGATTTAACCCTTCAAGTATAGTTGGCATATCATCGATGCCATCACCATCAGCATCAAGAAACATATTTGATAGCACTGCCACAGGTATATTAAGTTCGTTTTCTAAACTAACTTTAAATGATTCTTTTATTTCGTGTAGCCCTTTAATTTTTGAAGTTGCAAAGTTTTCAAACTTATCTTCAGTATCAACGTGGCTTGTAAATAAAGCGTCGTATTCCGCTTTGTTGTAATCGTTTTCAGCATTTTGCTTGCCACCAGCGTCGGTAGCGCTTCTAACGCTATTTATAAAATCCTCACCAAGCGCTACGTGGCTGTTAAGATCTACTGGTTTGAACTTTTCGTTAAAAGAATCTAGGGTTATCGTCACTGGTAACCCATAAGATTGCTTTGCATCCATCATGTTGTCCGATCCAGCGTTTAAAAACTGCTCGCTAGGATTTGTAAAAGGAACTCTTATAGTACGCGTGTCATAGTCTTTACTAATTATTTCTATACCGTTTTTACCGTAAACAACCTCAATTTTTCCATCTTTTACCAGCTGCTCGTAGTTTTTGAAATCAAAAGCTTGCATGTGAGCTGATATACCACGTTTATCTAAGCTTCCAGGATCTACATCTTTAAGGTTAGCTAAAGCTATCTCTGTTCCTGCTCTAAAGTTTTTGGCTTGGTTTGTAATTCTTTGTAACTCACCCATTATTCTGCTCCTAGCTATACTATTTTCAGATGTATCTCCTTTACCGTAAGTGTTGACGTCTTCAAACTCTTTTTGTAAACTTTCAATTTTACCTCTAAAAGCGTTTACAAAAGCATCTGGCAGTGGCTCATCTTGAGCATACATGCCCTTGATAAGTGCGTCTGCTTGAGCTTGGAAACCGGACATTTGCTTTCTCACACCAGCTCTACCCACTTCCTTTTTAGCGGAATATATACCCATAGCACTGTTAATGGTGTTAAATGCCTTATTCATATTAGACACGTTACTATCATACATTGGCTTCATGTTTATAACGTCTCCACCATATTTAGTTGCAGCTTCTTTAAACGCTGCGTTTACTAATACACTATCTGCTGCCATATTTTATATCTATTTATTTTAATTCTGTTTAACTGGTGGTTTTTCCTTTCCTTTAGCAAACATATCTTCTGCCCCAGCTGAAATTGCTGTTGAAGCCACGTTACTTAGTCCATCTGTTAGAGCTTGGTTTTGTGCTATTTGCGCATTCATTTGATTTGCTTGAGATTGTTGGTAAGCTATATTAGCACCTGTAGTTTGACCCATTTGCATTCCAAGTAAAGTAGCCTGCCTGTCCATTTCAGCTTGTTGAACCGATTGATCACCTTGTTTTTCAGCTATCTGAACAGCAGAGGCTCCTCTTGCCGCCGCCATTTGGTTTTGAGATTCTTGCATACCAATTGAAGCTGAAATTCTTTGCGTTTGAAGTTGACCTTGGTTAGCCATTGCTTGCGCTAAACCTGCTATACCACTACTACCAGCCGCTCCCTTTAAGTTTTGCATTATATTAGCTCTCTGTTGGTTTCCTTGTTGCGCTTGAAATTGAGCTTGTTGTTTGTTTACCGTTAAATCCTCAAAAGTATTCTCCATGTTTTTATATGGATTTTTAAACTTCATAGATTTATATTCGTCTTTCTGCTTTTCAAGCAACGCCTGCTGCTTATTTCTTTCTTTCTTTGCTTCACCAGCAATGCCCTTAGCATCTTGCTTTAGTTGATTAGACTGATACATCCCAACACCAGTGCTAAGAACCATTGCTCCAACAGCAACAAAACCCATGGATCTATCCATGTGGTTATTTGGCGACATTATACCGTTTAAATTTATCATAATTTATTTTCTTTTAAATACTCTTCGTAATCTTTCCAGCTAAATACCACGTTTATTTCTTCAATCTTTTTTAAATCTTGAGTGTTAGTAGGGTTAGCGTGAACCGTTGTTATAACGCAATCTTCAATAGCGTAAACAACTCTTTTTGCTCCTCTTGGTGATACTATATAACAAGGCGCTATAAACTCTTCAACACCTTCTTCTTTTGACGATGCTAGTACACCTGATAGTAAAAAGAATCCATAACTATGTTTGTGTATCGCTGAAAACCCTAATTGTCCCCGCTTCATTTTCATCTCTCTAATATAAATTCCATCAGCAAAAGAGTGCTTGTACTCCCACATGTCTGGATATATTAATTCGTTTCCATTTCCAACAACCACATCAACTCCATCAGCAATACCTGTAAGATATTCTTCTATTTGCGTTATCTTGTCTTTATAGGATTTAGCAGGTGTATTGTCAAACAGGGTTTGTAATTCATTATTAGACATAATTTAATTTAATTTATATCTATAATAGTCACAGTTTTGCCCGTTATTTTACCACTAAGTTATTGAAAGAAGCCTATCAACATCGAATCTTAAGGTTTCAGTAGTTTTCCCAACTCTCTTAATTTCAATATTTCCAGTTATAGTGGCTACTTGCCCTGCCCCAGGAAAGGTTAAAGTTACTCCATCCTCTAAGGTTTGTGCGGCTGTAAGAACTAAAGTGCCCGCTCCAGTAACCGCTCCCGCACCCGTATCAACCGTTGGGTCAGCAACATCCGCGTCTATACCTATACCACTAACAGTACTAACATCATCAAGTATGCCATTTCTAGATGCAACAGGCACGCTGGTGCTGTTGTTAACAGCCGCAGTAGTTGTAGTTGTTATTGGAGTTAAAGCAATAGCTAAGTCTGTAAAGACCACCTCATAACCACTTACACGCAAAGCTTCTCTCTCACCATACCCACCGATTTTTATACCTTGACCTACCAAGGCTATTGGCTGTTGCTGATTGAATACTATAGCTCCAGATTGAGTTGTAACCTCGCCGTTAGTGTAGGCTGGTGGTACTCCAAGAGTGTCAACGGCTGAGAATTCCTCTAGTATTATCACGTTCTCATCAGGAGTATTCGCGTAGTTAGTTATAGTGGATTGATAATCACTTATTACAGAACCCGCTACAACACCTGTACCGCCACTAGATACCATGCCTTTTTGTATAATATGAGCCTGGTTGTTTATCGGCCATCTATAATTCATTTGATTGCTAAAGCTTAATGTAACTCCATCAACAAACCCAACGTTTTGAGACATTGAAAACTCTTTAGCATTATCACTATCTGGATTCAAAGCAGCAACTGTTGTTAAACTTCTATTGCAAAACGGAGAAAACACTAAGGCAAGCCCATCTTCCAATTCTATTTCTTCACTCATAGCGAATACAGTGTTATCCCCATCAACACTTAAAGCCGCAACTTTAACTACTCTATTACTGAGGTTTGGTATGTTAGGATCAAACTCAACACTAGGCGCGGTAATTTGATCGCCAACAGCCATTTTAGTTGTAACGTTGTGATCCATCTGTACGTTAACGCCGCTACTAACTGCGCCATCAACAGTACTAGTAGACGTTGCAGCTGTTATTTTATCTCCAAGAACTAAGTTAGTCGCTACATTGTTATCCATTACAATCCTAACATTATCATCATTACCAGGTACCGTGCCGTCAAGGGTGTCTGTATCTGATATTGCTGGGTAAATATTTTCGGTTGATATAGGTATAGGTGCCGCTCCAATATCTGCAGAGACAAACGCTATTACATCACTTGGTGTAGGTTGTTTTATTATCCTGTAGCACTTAGCAGCTGTAGTTACAGCACAAGATATAGAAAACGATTTCTTGCTTACAGCAGATGATCTATGGGACACGGTGGTATCACTAACAACAGAACCAACCTCAATACCGCCACTAGTTGAAAAAGGGCTTACAATTAAAGTTACGTCCAAGTATTGGTATATGATTTTTCTAAGCAACAAAGAGTTAGAGCCAATGCTATTATTTATATCCATGGTGCCATCTTTAAATCTAACTTCCTTATGGTCAGCGTGTTTTGTACCAGGCTTTGCGAATAAGTAAATATCGTAATGGTCATCATCGGTAACTACGGGAAATACAATAGAGTTTTTGTAGGTGCTTTCTTCAGTAAGTTTTACATTTAATCTAGCAACACCTGCTTGGAATAGTTTTGTGGTAAAGTTATAGTAATAACTATCTTCGTTTATGATTTCTAAATAGAATTCAGCATTTTTGCTACCGCTAATAGAGAATTCCCTTGTTTCCCCAGCAGCTTTTATTGGTAACAAGTCAAAAGCTACCGAAGTTAACGTTTCAATGCCGTGTGTAGACAAGTGATCAGCATCAGACATTAAACTACCATCCGGCATGTAGTGAAAACCGGTAGGTGCTACTCCCTGCGTGGGTAAAGTTGAATCCATTTCATCATCAGCCATTAAAGATCCATCTGGCATATAGTGGAAACCAGGTGGGGCTATTTTTTCTTGATTATTTGTTGTGCTCTGGGCTGGCGTGTTATGATATGACATATTTTATTTTTATTTACTACTTTCGGAAACTTGAGACCCAACGGAGAACAACTCTACTTTGTCTCTTGAATTATTAACAAATTTTACCTCAGCATAATACCCTAATATGCTAGAGGTGTTAATTGACTTGTCTTTAGCAAAAGATATAAATGAATTAATTGGTGGGGCAGAAGTTGTGCTTGAATCATATGTGACGGTAACCAGCCCTCCGGGTTTAATTGATATTATTTTACCAAGCATTATCGTATCCGTTACATTGGAATTATTAAAACCGCCTGAAGGCACACTAGTGTAAGTGTAATATACGGTGTCTCCAATTTGAGCGGAAACATTAACGCTAGAGAAGGTTAGTTCAACTGTTATTATAGCCATAGTTTATTATTTATTTTTATTAAAAAGCTCGAATTGCACGCAGATTTGCGGTAGAGTTTTTGGCTTGGCCTTGAATCTGTTGAGATGGTCGTCCTTGTTTTGCACCTCCTGCAGTGTCCTCCGTAGAACTCCAATACCAGTTACTAAAAAAACCGCCAACATTACTTATATTAAAAAACATCTTCTGTAATTCATTTATTGAAGGTAAGAACCAATCACTATATGCTCCAGATGTTGTATTTGCACAAATCTGTGCAGCTATTCCAGTTGTAGTACATCCTGCTATTATATCAATTGTATTTTGATTACCTGTTCCAATAGCTGTTCCATCTGCTCCTGGAAGATTAGTTCCATAACAACCCCATAAAGCTGAATTAGATGAGTCTGAAGGTGCTGCAATTAAGCCGTGAACTTCACCAGCTACATAGCCTATATCTCCTACTTGTAATATATAAAAGACAATACCGCCTTGGTATGTATCACCAATAGCTAGGAGTAGAGTTAGACAAGCCGATGTAGCCGTAGAGTTTCCAGCGGTGGCCAAGGGGTTATATTCCGTATATAGATCATCCGTACAACCTAATACGATACAAGTACCATCATCTGTATTTGCTGCGGTATTATAGTTAGTTGCTGTAGACTCTGTACAACCATTTACAACTGCAATACAAGTACCATCATCACATGTAGCTAAAGTGGCATAGTTAAATTGAGTTGCATCTGTACAACCATCTACACAAGCTGTAATACAAGTACCATCATCAGTATCAGCTAATGCATTATATTCCGTAAACGTTGAATCTGTACAACCTAATATTGGTGTACTAACTTGCGGTACGGCTTGTATAACAAGCGTGGAAGTTAAGTTAGAACCAGTCGTTCCACCTATACATTGAGCCTCGGCAACAACAGTTACATCACTGTAAAAAGATAAACTAGCACCTGAAATTTCTACGTTATCCCAAACATTCCAATTATTACCTGAAGTGTAATTTGTATCACTGGAGTTTAAGGTAAATTGAGTAATCACGGTACCTGTGGCACCTGTACTGCCGTACACTTTGACTAAAACCGAGTCAACAATATTAAGCCCTGGGATTGTTGAGTATTGTGATGTACCATTATCTTGTATCCATATATGCACAGGAACCATTCCAGCAGCAGCATTTGCTACTTGCTGATAATAAGCAGTTTGAGCTAAAGTAACCTGTGGCTCCGGGCAATAAATACAACCCGCATTACCTGGCCCCTGATCACTTCCACTTGGAAAATCAAAGTTATCAGCTTCTTCATGACCACAGTAATAGCAACTACCGTCTTCAGGGGATGCATTAGAATTATAGTTTACTGCCGTAGCACCTGTGTAATACACGTAATTGTTAGCATCATAATTGTTGCTGGTCCAAAAAGCATTACTTCCATTAACAGTAGCCAATGACCCGTCATCTGTACACCCAGGTAAAATACAACTATTGTTGTCTTGAATACCATACACATTTGTATCGCTTGAAGAGTAATTCCACGCATGAGGGTTTAAATTCTCATAATCATAAAAGTTAGGAGCATCAGGATCTGTGCACCCAAGCCAAGTGCAGGTACCGTTATCCGTATTACCACTACCGCTATTTACAGCCGTTTGACCCATTTGTGTTGGATCCACGCACCCTAATAAAACTGCAACACAAGAACCATCATCTGTATTTGCTGAAGAATTATAGTTTAATGCTGTAGCATCTGTACAGCCACTTACAACTGCAGTACACGTATTGTTGTCTACTATATTGCTACCACCACTATAACTATAGGCAGCTGATGGGAATACGGTTGTATTGTATGCTAGTGGATTAGTACACCCCGACCATTTACAACCTCCATCATCAGTATTAGCTGTAATATCATAATTATCCGCAGAAGGTTCTATACATCCATAGGCAAAAGCTATACAACATCCGCTACAACTAACTGTAGCGCTTGGGTCATAGTTTGATGCATATGGATCAGTACAGCCATTATTAGCAATTATAGTTGGACTATTTAACATAGAGCCTAATCCTTGAACAGCAAAACTAGCTTGATCAAAAGTTGAGCTTCCATCACTATTGAAAACCACCTGACCTCCAGGATTTATATTAACATCAACTCCTTTTATATAGTTAAACCATTTTCCTTCTTTTTCAATAAATTCATTGAGACTACCCACTTCCTTATCAGTGCTAATACTTTCAACATACCACCCTAGTTTATCTGTTAGGTTGTAATACTGGTCATCATCATAGTTAGAATCAACCTTAGAATCACTACCCTCATAATTAATTGTTTTAAAAGACTTAACGCTACCAGGTAGGTCATTTAAAAGAACAGTAAAAGTAGAGTCTCTATGTTTGTTATAGAAAGTATTTCTAGTTTTTTCCATGGTTTCGACGTGGTGTTGCCATAGCTTTCCTTTTTCAAAACTAAAATACTCATTAGCCATACTAATAGCATTATCAGGGATAAAAGATTTGAAACTTACCCAACCCTTAACATCTTCTCTAAATGAAACGGTTGTGGAATCATCGTAAGTAACGTTTGTCGCTAGGTATCCACTGCTTTCAGGTGGTATTACTAAGGTTATATTGTATTCATCTTTTTTGTCGTCATAACTACCGATAAGTTTACTAGATAATTTCAAATTATCTCTAAACCAATCTTTCATCCCGTGGTCAGATATAGCCGTTAAACCATCCCTAGATAACCTCATAACAGCGCCTCTAACTTTATCCGTAAAGTAAACTCTATATGATTCCGATGCAAACGATTCTGGATTTCTAGATATTCCAAAATCACCACTAAACGGCATAGCTTGCCCCAACACGTTTTCTGTAGCTATTAATTGCGGGTTTCCATCTGCATTGAAGACAGCATCTTTTTCTGCTAGTATCTTTAAGATTCTATCCTCACATAAAACTACTAAGTCACCATCAGCCGTAGATCTTGAGTGTAGTTTTTGTATACTACCATATATAGGGTTTATATCTTTCGTTATTTTTTCCGCGGCTATAAATTGGTTTAAATTATTAACCCCAGATGTCGAGTTATATAGTCCAGAGTATATTAACCCGTGTTTCCTGCGCTCTTCCTTGTATTTTTTATCTAAAGTGGTAGACACTTTTGCTCCATTTGATAAGTATGGTTTATTAAAAGTATCTCCCACTCTGTTTGACTCAACGCCATTACCAAACGACCAGCAATTAAACCAGTTTAAACCAACCTTATCGATTGATTCTACAACAAATTCATCAATCAATCCAAGCAATTGCGGTCCACCCCCCGTCTGAAGAGTTGTTGTTATACCTGTTAGTTTAACATAGGAAACGCTTCCGTCGGGATTATCAAAAACTAGTGTTTGTGGAGGGTTCAACTGACCCCATTGGCTGGTATTAATACCAGGGGAAATTCTCACAATGTTGTGCTGGAAATTACCCGCTAAATTCTTCCCACCCCAACCAGTAACTTTAATAGGTTCGATAGGGTACGTGCCTGATGCTACCAATACGGGATCGATGCGCCAAGTGGATCCAATAGGTATTAATGTACTCCCACCTCCATTATTAATCGAAGTCGGTATCTTACCACTCGCCTCATAGTACACGTTTAAATCTACGTTTTCTTTTGGTTCTGTTTCGAAAATTGCTGGATAAGTGCTTATAGGCAGTTGCTTAGAGGTATCATACGGCTCTATAAACTCGAAGTCAGCAGGGTTGATGGCATTGATGCTAGCAAGCCCCGGGTTTAGTAAGAGGTCGTTAGCAACATCTGCCCCGTCTATTTCGTACTCGATTGCATAAGATACTCTCTTGTTGACGGCCTGAAATTTATCATCTAGCCACTTTACTCTGCTCCAGTCTGAGTTACCGTGGGAGGTATAAGGGTTAGAATCGAGGTATGGTGCTGGTAGTGTTGCTCTGTAATTAAACCTATCCACTTTGTCAACGTCAAGAATCGTATACGTAAGATCTGGGTTTGATCTTAATCTAAACTTACTACCTGGTTTGATTTGTTGAACAAACGACTTCTGTGCCAATTCATACGAGTTTAAATTTGAACCAACCTCCCAAGCATCATTATTATTATCATAACTTGGTGGCATTACTCTAGAGTACGACAGATTTAAAGTGCGTTTCAGATTGTTTACTGATGTTGCATTATTATACAGTGATATTCCTTCACCAAACCGTTGTGCCCTACTAAAGCCAGTACCAAAATCATCTTGTGTAGATTTTGTATTCCAACTATTGGCGTTCCTAACGTATGTTTGATTGGAGTTAAGATCCGAACCAGTGTTATTAGGCGTGTCAAAGCGGTTTTCACAGTAGGCAAGTTGGTCAATAAACCACCTTCCAGTAGGCGAGCTCCCACCAAACGATAAAACCTCCTCAAACTGTTCTCTACCAGTATCCCAATACCCTGTTTTCATGTTTCCAGTCGTTTTATCTGCGCCAACTGGTGTTGATTGACTAGGAACAAATCCAGGATGTCCTATATTCATAGCGTTTCCATCACGTAGGTAGTATAGATTTGTCGAGGCTGTTACTGACCAATTCGTATCCTCTAGCGTTTCTATCGCTAAGTAATCTGTAGTAAGGTCATCATTCTTTATCTTGACAAAAAACCTACCGTCAAACTCTGGTTTATTTTTAACTTCTTTTTTATATATAACAGGCCTAGTTTTTATTTGAGATAGGTCTAGTACATTACCATTTTTATCCGTAGGATTGCTTATCCAATCATCAGCAGCCACTATCGGAGTGTTTATGAACACTTCAAAAACAGCCTTGCCAGTATCAACTGCGTCAGTCGCATCAAACTCCACTACATCTGTTATTAGATACTTTTGGCTCCGAATAGCTTTATCATCAATGTTGGCTATGAAGTCAACCCACAGTTCGTCGGAGCCGCTATCTTGCCATTGCTCGAGTAAATCCGGCATCCCAAAAGCATTGGCGTTAAAAACATCAGTAATCCAAGTGTTTTTATCGATATAAAAAGATGTTCCAGCCACAACTGGTTCCTTCGGGTTATTACCTCCACCACCACCGCCGAATACAACGTGACTACCTACGTTTGGATACTTGATAGGTCTAGCTATCACAGTGTAAGTTGTCTTAATATAATCTGGCGCTTCATTTTCAATAGCCACTATTTTGTATCTAGCCTCTTCTTTCACTGACCCATTAGCTTCAGCGGCCTTTTTTAATACTAAGTAAGTATCTTCGTCTACTTTATTCCTATCGATTGATGGGAAGGCTAACCAAATATTTCCATCCTCCGCATCATATACTCTACCAAGTGCTAAATTGTAGTATTCATTCGATGTTTCCTTTACAAAAACTTTGTAGTAATTTGCCCACGAAGGGTGATCACTATTAACATTAACCTCTAGCAAGCTTGACGATTCCGCAAGACTTTTAGGAACTATCTGGTTAGCAGTTTTATCAGTAAATACTGGTGTTTCTCTACCATACTCATCCCCATATACAATACCAACATTGTAGGTTCTTTGTGATTTTATTGATTTTTGTCCAACATACCCATCATCTTTAGTCTTTCGAATCCCTATATTAGCCGTAATAGATGGTGCGTAACTTAGATTGTAATTTTGCATGTAATTAGCATAAACGATTCTACTACCAATAACTTCTTGAGCTATAGCGGATCTAGGCACATTATCCCAAGCGCGTAGGCCTTGGTTTGCTGGTAAGACGGCATATATATTTTCAGTTGCAATCTTGTAAGACCCAAATGATCCAGTAAATGAACCTTCGGCTTTCCAAGCGTCATCATCCCCACTAATGCTTTTTACAGCATATATATTTGGGGATTGTTCATCCTTATATAGTATATCAACTTGAACTACATCCTCAGGTATGTCGGGAGGTATAAAATCATTTAGGATTAGGGATTTTAAGTTATTTACCATACCCTTATTGTATGCTTCTGTTGGGTGATAGTAAAAGTTACCAGGTATAAATGCTACTTCTGAAAATGGACCTATAGACGAATATTCACCGTCCTCATACTTGTATCTACACGCAAACCTAGGGAACTTGCGTTCGAATAAATCATAACCTTCTTCTTCTATAGCAAGATAATAACTTTGTGTTGATTGTGGCGTTAGAGATGACACACTCATTAACTCTATATCCAACACAGTGTTATTAGTGTTAACAGTAACACTAACAATTTTAGCCCTTACGTTGTAAGCTTCTGGTGGGTACGATCCAGACGTAGTTTCGATCAATAAGATAATGTCTCCTTCTAAAAAAACAGGTATAGACTGTTGTCCTGGATCTTTTACAACATTTATAGTCAAGGTATCATTCTCTTGCAATAAAGAAGGGTTACTACTACTACCATCTGTAAAATTAGCGCCAATAACTTTGGCTCTAGTACCGTCCTCTCTAAGTGATGTTAACGCGCTTAATGTAGGTGGTTTTGATGGAGCTTGTTTTATAACGGTTATGTGTTTTTCCCGGGCAAGTGTAGATGTATAAAGTCCATAACCCTGCTGCTCGTTTATAAGTCTAGTGTGATATTGCCCACTTTCATGTGTCCCTTCAATACTACGCGTTATATTTATTTTTTTAGGCTCTGTAATACCATCTGTCCAAAACAACATATCATCAATGATATTAATCCCTGTGACAATGTTACCATGCTCAAAGTTCAAAGTCCTAGGACCTTTAAAAAATAACGAAGTATAATTTCCAGGTGAAAGGTTGAGGGGTTCAGCTAGCTCAACGACTATATTATCAGGGAAAAGTATTGATCCATTATCTAATTGTGGTGGTGATGTACCGGCATTTGGTGGAATGTACTCGGGGCCTCCGTTACAGTCGTCTATAATTATACTTCCTGGAAAATTGGCGAGGTCAATGCTCTTAACACACCCAGTGTAGGAACTAGAGTAGGAATAATGAACTACGGGATCACCAATACTTATACTATTTATGTTGAATAAATGTGTGTATGGAATAAATAATTCTGACGTGGGAATGTCCACCACCTCCTGCACGTAGACTGTCCCGTTAACGTCATGGTTAGACGAATAGTAACTATAAAATGCATCGCCGTTTCCGCGCTCCCTAACTTGTGAAGAGGGTTGGTAAGGTATCACTCCCGCATTTGGCGCATTATCAAGAGTTAGTTTTGTCATTAATCCATTTTGCCCATTAGCGTAACTAATTGTCACATTGTTTTGGACATTGGTGATTTTGGTATTTGGAGGTAGAAATTCCTGGGGATTTGACCCGATACGTATATCTATTACCGAACCAACATATGAATTTGAAATCGGTCCACCCATAAACACAACATTGGACATTGATTGAACCCAACCACCTTGAGATGGAACCATCCTAATTGTGAAGCCACCGCCAACAGCGTGGTTACTAATCCCATGGTGCTTAGCACTAATACCTTGTCCGGGTACGAAGTTGTAATCAACTCGCACTTGTAATGCATTTAAATCAACCTCACTTAAGACCGTGGTTATATTAGAAGTATCGCCACTGCTAGTCACCCCCACAACTTCCCAACCTACTTGCATTTCGCTTAAAATTTCTAAAGTCAATCCTGACAAGAAATTAGAATTTGCACTACTGGTGTTTGGTATTGAAAAACCAAACTTATCAACAAAAACAGGCTCACATTGAGCCTCATAATCGTTACCAGCAGGCAAGAAGCGAATTATAAAATCAGAAAATGTGTTTGACGAATCCCCAGCCCAATCGGCAAAGGAATTTATAGAATCTCCATCTTGCTGCCCAGAAACCAACCAATATAAATGATCATTTTTTTCGTCCGATATAGACCCAACAGTTTTAGCATTAGCTGATAAGTAATCGGTTTCACACCCACTAACGTTGCCCAAGATATTTTGGATAGTACCAACGTCAGATCCCTCTGAGGTCGAAACTTGTATATTCATTGCATCTCTATACTCTCCGTTGGGAACAAGTCTTTCATCCACATCCTTGTTCATTTTACCACCGGTAAACTGATGTTTAATTTCTGGCATGTACTAGTGTTTTATTTGTTTCGATTTACCTCTCATTATCTGAGTAATCTCTTCTAATTTGATATTTGATAATCTTAGTTTTGCTGTTCTAACGGCTGCAAATCTTTCTTTTTTAAATCTATTAACTTGGTACTCTGGAACATTAATTCTACCAGCCATTACAGCGTGGGATATCCACTTGTACATAGCTTCTTCAGCAAACTTATGGACCTGCATTTCTCCATCCGTACCTAGACTATCGCTTATATAATCTAAGATCACAGTTTTTCCAGCGATATTAGAACTAAAGTGGATTTTTCCTGACACGCAGTCTATATAGAACGATCCGTTTGCTTGTGCATGTTGTGGGTCTAACCCATACCTACTTCCATCTAAAGGCCAGTAAGTATCATCTTGATAATCATCCTGGTTTTCTGATGGGGTGCCAGACTTGTAGCTCGACCAGGTGCTAGACTCAGAGTTTAATGGTACATCCGTCGCTTCTACCAATGTAACATCTGAAACGCTACCGGTAAATAACCCCGTGGTTTGATTTTGAATCCAAAACCTATTTTCGTATACTGTCGATGGATCTTCTGGCATTGTAAGCGTCTCGGTGTACGTGCCATTCCCAGTGCGAAGTGAAAATCTAAGTTTATTCCCGTAAGCATCATTTAAAATCCCCTTTAACCCACCTACAGTAGCTGAACTAGCTGGATCTATGTAGGGAACATTACTTATGGTGTAGGTTAAGGTGTATGATTTTCCAACCTCTGCGTTCAACACGTTATCCCAATTTAATTTTTTAAATTGCTCTGCAGCTGTAAAATCCACTTTATTAGTAGTGGTGTTTTTAGCAATTCCAGTCTCGTAAGTTATATATGTTTCGTCTGTAGTAAATCCTTGGTTAAACCCCGTAACCATTGGGGAGTAAACACCGCTAACAGCATCTTGAATTATAGAAGAAGGATTTGATGTTTTACTAGCTGGGTACAACAGGTGTTTTATACCAACTGAATCCACCCAACTAACTTTAGTGTAGTTTACGTAGTCGTGTGGAAGAATCATTTGAAGGGAAGACGGGAGCGTTATCTCCTGAGCCTTACAAGACTTAAACGTATCAAACGAAAGCTCCTGCATTGCTCTTTGTGCGTGAAAAGCAACATCCACTCTTCTTGCTTTTGGTATTATCTTATCCTCACCTACATAAACAAACATGAATTGATTGATTATATCTTCTAAAGATGTGAACTGATAACCACCGTGGTCATTACCTTGGTAGTAAGCTTGCTGCGTAGTGTTTAGTAATCCCATTTATTTATTGTTTTTCTTGTTGTAGTTGCAGTGACTCTAAGCCCTGTCCTGCTCTTGCAATATCGTCGCTTCTCATTGACAAGCCCGCAAACTTTAAAATTTTATAAACCAACTCAGCTTGCTCCGAAGGGTGTAACTCGAAGTCCTGCGTAGCAGTAGGATTAGAGTCGTACAGCGCTTTACCACTAACAACAAAATATCCCCATTTAACCTCAGCTGGATGCTGAAAATAAAAAAGACCGGTAGCGAGCATAAACAAAGCATTATCTCCTCTTACTCTTAATATATTATTTCGTATATTAGCTACTGGTCTATTGTTTGTAGGCATTACTAACGGACCGGAAGCTCTTGAGTTATTGAAGTCTTTAGTGCTTAGTATCTCACAGTTAATTTCGTCTAATTCCACTCTATGTACCCTATAGATATTTTTTGGGAGAATTTTTACATTTGCTTGACCACCACCCAAATAACCAGAAATTTCAGCCGCTCCATCAACTTTTTCAAAAAACTGTAATTTCTGCTCCAGTATGTCATTGACATCGGCAAATATAGTATCACTACCAAGCATTCTATTTGCTTGATTCAAGTCGTAAAAATATTGTTCAAATATTTCCGCCTGCGCTTGATTAGCATATAGATTAAACTCTTGAGGCGTTATATAGCCCCTTTGCTCTTTGTTAGCCAAAGCTAAAACTCTTTGATATACCGTATCTATACTTATTGCCATAATTTCTTTTTATTTATTATATGGGAACAATCTATTTAATGTATCTTTTCTTGCTCCGCATCCGCAATCTTTTTTAACAGCTTTGCTTACTGTATCTACAACTTTCTTTATTCCAGTTGCTTTTGTGATTTTTTCAATTGTATCACCTAGTCCCTTAGATTTTTCTTTCATATAATTAAATTTAGTAGTTTACGATCGCCCCGTAGAGCGACCGCATCTACAGTTAGATTAATTTAATCTTTTTTCAATATTGGAGTAAATCTCCATGCC
>Ga0208814_1000853_pt1 | contig 15905 bp, 11 predicted proteins | sample MalvirAntarct_55_FD_184253 | JGI IMG/M metagenome (GOLD analysis project Ga0208814, IMG submission 184253) | Marine viral communities from the Global Malaspina Expedition - Malaspina viral metaG Antarct_55 (SPAdes) (version 2) | ecosystem: Environmental > Aquatic > Marine > Oceanic | place...
CGGAAACATGGGTGTGGTAGGCATTCCATTCGTCGCGTTTGTAGTCGACGAAGGCCTGGTACATGGCATCGCCGAACACCTGGCGCGACAGCGGGTCGGCCTCGAAGGCGTCGATGGCTTCGGACAGCGTGCGCGGTAGGGTCTCGATGCCCATGTCCGCGACGTCTTTTTCGCTGTAGTCGTACATGTTTTCGCGGTGCGGCAGGCCCGGTTCGAGCTTTTCGCGGATGCCTTCAAGGCCGGCGGCGAGGATCATCGCGGCGCCGAGGTAAGGGTTGCAGCCGATGTCCGCTGCGCGGCATTCGACCCGGGCGCCCTGAGACGGAATGCGCAGCATGTTGGTGCGGTTGTTGTTGCCGTAGCAGACAAACACCGGTGCCCAGGTAGAGCCGGACATGGCGCCCTTGCGAATCAGGCGCTTGTAGCTGTTAACCGTTGGCGCGATCACCGCGCAGATGGCCTTGGCGTGTTTCAACACGCCGGCGATGAAGTGGTAGGCGAGCGGGGTGACACCGCAACCATGGGGATCGTCGCCATCCACTTCGAACAGGTTCTTGCCCGACGCCAGGTCGGCCAGGGACATGTTGTAGTGCGCGCCGCTGCCGGTGCGCTGCGCTGAGGGTTTGGGCATGAAGGTGGCGAAGGCGCCGTGCTTGCGGGCGATCTCGTTGGCCATCATGCGGAAGAACACGAAGCGGTCGGCCATGGTGAGCGCGTCCGAATACTTGAAGTCGGTTTCGAACTGGCCGTTGGCGTCTTCGTGGTCGAAGGAATAGACGCCCCAGCCCATCTCGTTCATGGCCTCGACCAGCTCATCGATGACCGGCAGGTTGTCCATCAGCAGGTGCGGGTCGTAGCAGGGCTTGGCCGCGGTGTCGCGATCGCTGAGCGGGGCGAAACCGCCGTCCGGCGTGTCCTTGTAAAGGAAGAATTCGGTTTCGATGCCCAGGTTGAAGCTGTAGCCCATCTCGGCCGCTGCTTCGGTCTGGCGCTTGAGAATGCCGCGTGAGCAGGCGTCGAAGGGCTTGCCATCCAGGTACAGGTCGCTGGCAAACCAGGCCAGGCTGCGGTTCCAGCTGCATTGGGTGGCGCTGGCCGGGTCGGGCATAGCGGCCACTTCGTTATCGCTGATCTGCTGTGGTACGCCGTCGAGCGCAGCGCCGGTATAGAGCTCGGAACCGCGCAGCATCTGGCCCAGATGAGCCAGCGGCACGAACTTGCCCTTGATCACCCCGTGCATGTCCACGTAGCTGGCCATGGCGTACTTGACGCCCTTGTCCTGCAGGCCTTGTTTGAGTTCGTCGATCTGGGAAAGCGGAAAGGTCGTCATGGTGAAAATCCCTTGCTGAATTCGGGCCAGCGTCATGCGCTGTGGCACGAATCCTTCATCCAATATACATGCCAGTGTGTATAGAAACGGTTCGGCGAAGCCCGCAAAGGTCGTCGCCAATGTGCCTCAGGAGGCCCGCAAGTGATTGAAGTTGAACAACTAAAGCAATACGCAGAGCTGGGCGATCTAGTGCTCGACAGTGGCCAGACTTTGCAAAAAGCGCAGTTGTGCTATCAGGTTGTGGGTTCGCCAAATGCCCAGAAAGACAACATCGTGCTGGTTCCCAGCTACTACGGTGGCTCGCATTGGGGCAGTCTGCCCCTGCTTGGTGCAGGGAGCCCCCTGGCCGGTGGTGACTACTGTGTGGTGCTGACCAATCTGTTCGGTGCCGGCTGGTCCAGCTCTCCCAGCAATGCCGCCGCAGGGCAGCAGGGCGCGGACTTTCCCCGCATCACGCTGACTGACAACGTGCGGGCTCAACGCATGCTGCTCGACCAGCTGTTCGGGCCGTCCTGGCAATTGCGGCTGGTGACGGGCTGGTCCATGGGCGGGATGCAGGCGCTGCACTGGGCATTGGTGTTCCCTGAAAAGGTGCAAAACATCCTGCCGTTTTGTTGCACGGCGCGATGCTGGCCGCACAACTTCGTCTTCCTCGAAGGTGTAAAGGCGGCGTTGCAGGCTGACTCGGCCTGGCTGGGCGGGCGCTATACCCAAGCACCCGAACGCGGCCTGCGAGCCTTCGGTCGCGCCTATGCCGGTTGGGCCTACTCGCAGGCGTTCTTTCGCAACGAACGGTGGCGTGAACTGGGTTTCACCAGTGTCGACGCCTTGCTCGACTACTGGGAGCAAGACCATCTGGAACAGGATGCCAACGATCTGCTGTGCGTGCTGGCTACTTGGCAGTCGGCTGATCCGTCGGTGCTGGCCGGCGCGGGCAGCCGGGAGGACGCGCTGGCCCGCCTCTCGGCGCGGGCGATCATCATGCCGAGCAGCACCGACCTTTACTTCACCGTGGAGGACGCGCGCCACGAAGCCTCGCTGATGCCCAACGCCGAACTGCGCGTGCTGGAGTCGGACTGGGGCCATTGCGCGGGCGGGCCGGGGCGCAGCCGAGAGGCCATGGAGCAGGTCTTCTCTGCCATGCATGACCTGCTCGCATCCTGACCAAAAGGTCCTTTCCGGACTGGCACGTTTCTCGCTAATAGCTATTGGCCAGCGCTGCCAGGTGCTGTGCATACCGCTGCCGCTGCCGACTTCTTCCATGGGACACCTATGCCGAAAGATTCCATCGATATTCTCTGGGTAGTGCTCTGCGCCGGGCTGGTGTTCAACATGCAGATTGGCTTTCTGTGCCTGGAGGCCGGTCTGACGCGCAGCAAGAACGCTATCAATGTTGCAACCAAGAACATGGCCGACCTGTGCATCGCCTTGCTGTTGTATTGGTTGTTCGGCTTTGCGCTGATGTTCGGCACCAGTCAGGACGGCCTGATGGGCTCGGGTTTGTTCATGCTCGACTTCGCCATCGACGACAGCTGGCCGATGGCGTTTTTCCTGTTCCAGGCCATGTTCTGCACGACCGCCGCCACCATCGTGTCCGGCGCAGCGGCCGAGCGCATGCGTTTCAACGCCTATCTGATCGTCGCTGCCCTGTCCGCTGGTTTGATCTACCCGTTGTTCGGCCATTGGGCCTGGGGTGGTGCCCTGCGTGAGGGGCAGGGTTGGCTGGCGCAGCAAGGCTTCGTCGACTTTGCCGGTTCCACCGTGGTGCACGGCGTCGGCGGCTGGATCGCGCTGGCAACGGTCATGGTTATCGGCCCTCGCGCGGGACGCTTCGATAGCAAGTGGCTGCGGCAGAACATGCCGGGGTCGAACCTGCCCTTGGCGATGCTGGGCGGCTTGCTGCTGCTGTTCGGCTGGTTTGGGTTCAATGGTGGCAGCACCTTGAGCTTCGACGGGCGTGTGCCGGGGATTGTCGTGAATACCGTAGTGGCAGGCATGGCCGGCATGGCCTTGTCGATGTTGCTGTCGCAGTGGCGCCACGGCTACATCGCGCCCGTCGCGTTGCTCAACGGCATGCTCGCAGGGCTGGTGGCTATCACCGCAAGCGCACATGCGGTCGGCATAGCCGATTCCCTGCTGATCGGCGCGGGCGGGGGCATGGCCATGTGGCTGTCGGACCGACTATTGGTGCGCTGCGGTATCGATGACGCCGTCGGCGCAGTGCCGGTGCACCTGGCGGCCGGCTTGTGGGGCACCGTTGCGGTGCCGCTGTTCGCTGACCCGCTACTGCTCGGCACTGGTCTAGGTCGCCTCGATCAGCTGATGGTTCAATTGCAGGGCGTATTGGTGTGTGCGGTCTGGGCCTTTGGCGTGACCTATCTGCTGTTGCGAGTGATCAATCGTTATTACCCGATGCGGGTGGACCCCGATGACGAGCGGGTGGGGCTGAACGTCAGCGAGCATGGCGCACGCACCGAACTGATCGAGCTGCTGGACGCCATGGCCGAGCATCAGCGGCAAGGGCAGTTCCAGCGCGAAGTGGAAGTGGAACCCTTCACCGAGGTAGGCCAGATCGCGGAGCAATACAACAAGGTGATTCGCGCTCTGGAAGATGCCGTGGCGAAGACGCAGACCATCGTGCGGGATATTCGCGACGGCATCGTCACCTATGGCCGAGACGGCATCCTGACCAGCTGCAACCCGGGTGCCGAGCGGCTGTTCGGCTTGCCGGCCGAGCAGATCATCGGGCAGCCCTTTCAACGTTTTGTCTTAGGCAGCAACGCGTCGCTGTTGCCGGAGGCCGGCGGCGAGATGAAAGCTGAAATGATGCTGCACGGCAAAGACGGTGAGTTGTTCGCCGCAGAGCTGACGGCCAGCCAGGGTGGTCGCCCTGATGACGCGTTTGTCTGCATGGTGCGAGACATCACCGAACGCCGGCAGGTCGAGGAGCAACTGTTTGCGGAGAAGATGCTCGCCCAGGTCACCCTGGCATCCATCGGCGATGGTGTGATCACCACCGACAGGGTCGGGCGTGTGCGCTATCTCAACCCCAGTGCGGAGCGCCTCATCGGTTGGAGCCAGGCTGCCGCACAGGGGCTGGTACTTGATGAGGTGTATCAGCTTTTCGATGAAGCTACCGGTGCGCGACTGCCCAACGCCGCCAGCCTCGGGCTGCGGCGCAGAAGCGACCGTCAGGATCGTACCGAACGGCCGCCGGGCTTTCTGCAACGGCCAGATGGCACACGACTGGCGGTGCAGGATGCGGTGGCGCCCATCCGCGACGCCGAAGGGGTAATCATCGGTGCGGTGCTGACCTTTCGTGATGTCACGGTTACTCACCAGTTGGCCCGCAAGCTGACCTTTCAGGCCAACCACGACAACCTCACCGGGCTGATGAATCGCTCTGCGTTCGAACGTCGAATCGAATCGCTGCTACGTGAGTGCAGCGGTGGCGAACATGTTCTCTGCTATATGGATCTGGATCAGTTCAAGGTGGTCAACGACACCTGTGGCCACGCAGCCGGTGACGAGCTGCTGCGCCAACTGGGCCAGTTACTGAAAGGCCGCGTGCGTGGCAGTGATCTGCTGGCGCGGCTGGGCGGCGATGAATTCGGCATCCTCTTCAACGACTGCTCGTTGCAGCAGGCGGTGCGGATAGCCGAAGACATACGCCACGCGGTAGAAGAGTTTCGCTTCAGCTGGGACGGCAAGAGCTTTGCGGTTGGCGCCAGCATCGGCCTGGTAGCCATTGATGAACACGTCAAAACCCTGGGGCCTTTGCTGGGCGCCGCTGACAGCGCCTGCTATGCGGCCAAGGACGGCGGTCGCAACCGCGTGCATGTGTATCAGGCGGACGATCAACAACTGATGGAACGCCGCGGCGAGATGCAATGGACGCAGCGGCTCAGGCAAGCGCTGGACGGCGACCTGTTGCGGCTGTTCGTCCAGCCCATCGTGCGTGCCGCAGGCGACGACGGTTCGCAGCGCTATGAAGTGCTGGTACGCATGCAGGGCGAGGATGGCAGCATCATTCCGCCTGGAGCGTTCATGCCGGCGGCCGAGCGCTACGACCTGGCGCCAGCGGTAGACCGCTGGGTCGTGGGGAATTTTCTGGCATGGGTTGGCGATCTGCGTCGTCGCCCCGGTGCGTCGCTCGGGCATTATTCGATCAACCTGTCAGCAACCTCGCTGGGGGAGGAGAGCTTTCTCGAATTCGTCCTGTCAGCCATCGAGCGTCACCGGATCCCTCCCAATTGCCTGTGTTTCGAGATCACCGAAACCGCAGCAATCGCCAACCTTAGCCGCGCGATGACTTTCATGAAGAGGCTCAAGGCGGTCGGCTGCAGCTTCGCGCTGGATGACTTCGGCTCCGGTTTGTCGTCCTTTGGCTATCTGAAGACCTTGCCAGTGGACTATCTGAAGATCGATGGCAGTTTCGTGCGGGACATTGACCAGGACCCGATTGCACGAGCCATGGTGGCCTCGATCAACAACATCGGCCACGAAATGGGGCTGAGCACGGTGGCGGAGTTCGTCGAGTCGGCGGCCATTCTCGAGTGCCTGCAGGAGATCGGCGTCGACTACGTGCAGGGCTATCACCTGGGCCGGCCGGGACCGCTGTCCGAACTGTCCGGTGTGCGGATGATGCCGCGCTGAAGGGCAGCGTCGGCTGACGTGGCGACGCACATCGCTGTTCGTAGCGCTACTCGCTTCCGATTGTTTTCGTAGTGATCGGTCGGAAGTCGAGGCTGTGTCGCATGGCTGTCTGATTGCGCGGGCGTCTTTGCAGACATTCGTAAACCCGGAGCATTTCGCAGAGCCAACGACCTCAAAATCGTGAACCGTGTCTCAAAACGGAGCGTCGCGTTCCCAGCCCCGTTCAGAATGCTCAGCAACAGTGCGGAGTGCGCTGGTTCATAGCCTCCATGTCATCGTAATCAGTGGGGCTATACCGCGTGGCGCGTAGTTTGCACTGCTGTTGGGCAGGTTTCTGTTCGAGGGCTCCGCATGGACCGCGTTTTTTACGATGAGATGTACGATGCGCAGGGCAAATGCCGCTCGCACTACCAAGCGTTCTCGACCTGGCTTTCCGATACGCCACCCGAGCTGCTCGCGCAAAGGCGGCGCGAGGCCGACCTCCTGTTTCACCGTGCCGGGATAACCTTCACCCTTTATGGAGATGACCAAGGCACCGAGCGTCTTCTGCCGTTTGACACCATTCCTCGCTCGATCCCCATGAGCGAGTGGCGAGTCGTGGAGCGGGGCTGCATTCAGCGGGTGCAGGCGCTCAATATGTTTCTTGCCGATCTTTACCGAGACCAGCGCATCATCAAGGCGGGACTGGTTCCAGCAGAGCAGGTCCTGGCCAACGAGGGTTATCAGCCGGCCATGCAGGGCCTGGATTTGCACCGCAACCTCTATGCACACATCGCAGGCGTCGACCTCGTTCGCGACGGTGACGGGACCTACTACGTACTGGAAGACAATCTGCGCACGCCAAGCGGCGTCAGCTACATGCTGGAAGATCGCAAGATGATGATGCGGCTGTTTCCTGAGCTGTTTTCAGCCCAGCGCATCGCTCCGATCAATCATTATCCCAACCTGCTGTTGGAGACACTGAAGAACGCCAGTCCTCTGGATAATCCGTGTGTAGTGGTGATGACGCCGGGCCGCTATAACAGTGCGTATTTCGAGCATGCCTTTCTTGCCCGCGAGATGGGCGTGGAGCTGGTCGAAGGTGCGGACATGTTTGTTCGTGATGAATGCCTGTACATGCGCACCACCTCCGGAGCTCGCAAAGTCGATGTCATTTACCGTCGCCTCGACGATGCGTACATGGATCCGCTGGCCTTCAATCCCGACTCCTCACTGGGCGTGCCGGGTCTGCTGTCGGCCTATCGGGCTGGCAATCTGGTCCTGGCCAATGCCATCGGAACCGGCGTTGCCGATGACAAATCGGTGTATCCATTCGTGCCCGACATGATTCGCTTCTATCTGGATGAGGAGCCGATTCTGGCCAACGTGCCAACCTGGCAATGCCGAAAACCGGCCGATCTCTCTCACGTACTGGCCAACCTGAAGGATCTTGTCGTCAAGGAAACACAGGGGTCTGGCGGTTACGGCATGCTGGTCGGACCGGCCGCGAGCGCGGCCGAGATCGAGATGTTTCGTGCCCGCATCAAGGCCAATCCCAGCGCCTATATCGCTCAGCCGACCCTCTGCCTGTCGACGTGCCCTACGTTCGTGGAGAACGGCATCGCGCCTCGGCACATCGACCTGCGTCCGTTCGTCTTGAGCGGTCGCGAGACACGGTTGGTCCCTGGCGGCCTGACACGCGTGGCGCTACGGGAGGGATCGCTGGTCGTCAATTCGTCTCAGGGTGGCGGCACCAAGGACACCTGGATTGTGGAGGACTGCTGATGCTCAGTCGAACGGCTGCCGATCTGTATTGGATGTCTCGTTATTTGGAGCGTGCCGAGAACATGGCGCGCATGTTGGAGGTTAGTTACTCGCTTTCATTGATGCCGCAAGATGGCCGCGGCGATGGCCTCGACGAACTGGCCATGCCGCTGTTGATCACCGGTACGCTGGATCACTATCGGGAGCAGCAGGGTGAACTGAACGTCGACCGGATGCTGCATTTCTTTGCGCTCGACGAGAGTAATGCCGCTAGCCTCTTCAATTGCCTGCGCTTGGCGCGTAGCAACGCTCACGCTGTGCGCGGGCGCATCACGTCAGACATGTGGGAGAACATCAATGCGGCCTGGCTGGAAATGCCTGGCATCGCGGAGCAAGGGCTCGGGCGATACGGTATCAACCGCTTTTGCGAATGGGTAAAGGAGCGCTCGCATCTGTTCAGAGGCGCCACGGTGGGCACCATCATGCGCAGCGACGCCTACCGGTTCATCCGTCTCGGTACCTTCATCGAGCGGGCCGATAACACGCTGCGCTTGCTGGACGCCCGGCACGAGTTGCTTGGCGAAGAAAGCGAAAACCTCGACGACAGATCCGCTCGCGCTTACTACCAGTGGAGCGCCTTGTTGCGTGCGCTGTCATCATTCGAAGCGTTCGCCGAGATCTATCGCGGCTCTCCACGCACGGCAAAGGTTTCCGAGTTGTTGCTGCTGAGGGCTGATGTGCCGCGTTCGCTGCGGTCCTGTCTGGTCGAACTGCAACTGATTCTGGCGAGTCTGCCGGGAGATAACGGTCGGCCCGCCCAACGCCTGGCCTCCGAGCTGGAGGCCGGCTTGCGTTACACCTCTATCGATGAAGTGCTGGATACCGGTCTGCATGACTGGATCACGGCCTATATTGACCAGATCGGGCGACTGGGCAGCGCGATTCATTCTTCTTATCTGGAGGCCGCATGAAACTATCCATCAGCCATGACACCAGCTATCGCTACCAGGATCAGGTGCGCGCAAGTATTCAGTACCTGCGACTGACACCTCAGCAGAGCCAACGGCAGCACGTCTTCAATTGGCAGCTTGAGTTGCCCAGACCCGTGCGTGCACAACGTGATCCCTACGGAAACGTCTTGCATGTGCTGACGCTCGATGAGCCGCATGACGAATTGGTCATCCGTGCGCAGGGGCAAGTAGAAATCGACGAGTCCTGTGAGTGTGAGGCTGAAGAAGGATCGCCACTGCCTTTCTTGCGATCGAGCCCCCTGACCCAGGCTGACGGCGCCCTCAAAGACTTCGCCCATAGCCAGTGCGGTGCGCGTCGTGACAGGGAAGCGCTGAGTGGATTGATGAACGCACTGGCCGACCACATGATCTACACGCCTGGCTCCACACAGGTGGAGAGCACTGCGGCCCAGGCATTTGCCGGCGGTGCCGGTGTCTGCCAGGACCACAGTCATGCATTCATCGCTTGTAGTCGTTCGCTGGGCATTCCTGCACGCTATGTGTCTGGGTACCTGCTGACCGACGACAGTGGCCATCTCGCCAGTCACGCATGGGTTGAGGCGTGGTTCGAGGGGCAGTGGTACAGCTTTGACGTCTCCAATCGACTGATTCGCCCCGACCGCCATCTGAAATTGGCAGTCGGGCTGGATTATCTTGATGCCTGTCCAGTAAGGGGCATGCGCCGCGGCGGCGGAAGCGAATCGATGCATGCACACGTACAGGTGATGCCTATGCAAATGGCGGCGCAGTAGCGACCGGGTCAATTACCGGCGCTCACTGAGGCTATTCATCTGCGCCCCTATACGGCCAGCCTTTACTTAACGAGCCAGAAAAGCATGACCTATTGTGTAGCCATGAACCTGGCAGACGGACTGGTGTTCGTTTCGGATTCGAGAACCAACGCGGGCGTTGACCACATCGCGACGTTTCGCAAGCTCTATCGATTTGGGGTCCCCGGCGAGCGGATGATCGTGCTGCAAACGGCCGGCAACTTGGCAACATCGCAGGCAGTAGTCAGTTTGTTGCGCCATCGACTGACGGGTGAGGGCATTCATCTGAACAACGTGCCGACCATGTTCGCGGCGGCTCGGCTGGTGGGTGAAACCATGCGGGAGGTCGTCGCACACGACAGCGCTCCAAGCACAGGCCCGGAAATCGACATGAGCAGCTCGTTCCTGATTGGCGGACAAATCGCTGGTGAAGAACCCGAGTTATACAACCTCTATCCGCAAGGAAACTTCATCTGCGCGACGACTGACACGCCTTATTTTCAGATCGGCGAAAGCAAGTACGGAAAGCCGATTCTGGACCGCGCCCTCAGCCACTCCACCACGCTGGATCAGGCAATGCGCTGCGCACTCATTTCCTTCGACTCAACCATCCGTAGCAATTTATCGGTCGGAATGCCGCTGGACCTGATGGTTTACCGCAAGGACAGCCTGGAGCTTCCTGAAGGCCACCGGATTACCGAGGGTGATCCGTATTTTCTGGAGATCCGTGAGCAATGGTGCAGCACTCTGAGACATTTGCTTGAAGAGTTGCCGCCAGCGCCGGCTTTTTATCTCGACTGAAGGGCTGGGCGTTTCAATCACGATGGCGCACAGGGTGCGCCTGGATGTAAAACCTTGCGACCCCGCTGTCTTTCTCTCAAAAGCGGGGGCGTACGGGTCTATGAGCGCCCGCTGAACGGGACTCCGCTTAACCCGCGATGGCCGTCAGTTTCGCCAGCTGGTCGAGATCGGTCTGCATGCCGGAGGTCTCGCGGATGCGCCCGAGGATCTCGCGCTTGAGGGCGGTGAATTCAGGCGAGAGCTTCATGTCCTGATGGCGCTGTGCGGGCAGCGGGACGTCATAGATCGAATCGATGCGCCCCGGCCGCGGCGCCATCAACACTACGCGGCCGCCCAGGTAGATGGCTTCCTCGACGTCATGGGTGACGAACAGAATCGTGGTCTTCTCCAGCCTGTGAACATGCCGGATCAGGTCGTGCATCACCTCGCGGGTTTGCGCATCCAGCGCGCCGAAAGGCTCGTCCATCAGCAAGGTGGCGGGTTTAGGCATCAAGGCCCGGGCAATGGCCACGCGCTGCTGCATGCCGCCGGAGAGCTGGCTTGGAAAGGCCTCGGCGAAGTTGGTCAGGCCCATCAAACTGAGCAACGCATCGGCTCGGCCGGCAGCCGTTTCTACATCGCCATCGCCACGCACGGTGTCAGAGATTACCTTGAGCTGACGGCAGAACTTGATGTTCTTCATCACCGTCAGCCAGGGGTAGAGGCTGTAGTGCTGAAAGACCATGGCGCGGTCGACTCCCGGGCCGTCCACTGGCTTACCGTCGAGCAGGATTTCTCCACGGCTGAGTGTTTCCAGCCCGGCGATGATGCGCAGCAGCGTGGACTTGCCGCAGCCCGATGCGCCGACAAAGGTGATGAATTCGTTTGCCTGGATATCCAGGCTGACAGCCTGCAGCGCCTCGACCTCGCGCTTCTCGCTGACGAAAGTCTTGCCCACCTGCTGAATGCGGATCTTGGCGTCGCTCATGCTTGTTTTCTCCATGGGAAGGCCCGGCGTGACAGCCAGCGGAAGCCCTGGTCGGTGAGCAGGCCGATGATGCCGATCAGCAGAATCCCGGCGAAGATCTTGTCGGTGTGCATGTAGCGCTGTGCCTTGAGGATGGCGTAGCCGAGGCCAGAATTGGCGGCCACCAGCTCGGCGACGACCAGGTAGGTCCAGGCCCAGCCGCAGGTGATGCGCAGGGTATCGAGAATGGCCGGGCGTGCCGACGGCAGGATCACCAGCTTGACGATCTCGCCCCGGTTGGCGCCCATGGTCTGCGCCGCTTCGATCTGCGTCATAGGTACACGGCGCACATCTTCGGCCACCATCAAGACCATCTGGAAGAAGGTGCCGATAAAGATGATCAGCACCTTCGAACCCTCGTCGATGCCGACCCAGAGCATCACCAGCGGAATAAAGGCTACCGCCGGCATGTAGCGGATAAAGTCGGTCAGTGGCTCGAGAAAAGCCTGCACCGGGCGATAGGTGCCGATGTACAGCCCCAGCGGCAGCGCGAGCAGAGCCGAGGCGCCGAAGCCAGCCATCACCCGCCAGACGCTGATGCCTATGTCGGTTAACAAGCCTTCGCTGGTCCACCAGCGGCCCAGGCGCTCGAGCACGGCGCCGGGGCTGGGCATGAACATCGGGTCTGCCAGCCCCAGAGCGGTATAGGCCCACCAGAGCACGAAGGGCGCAATCAGGCCTGCGGCTGCCAGCGCCCAGACCGTGGTTTTCGGCAGATCGCCTCGGATGCGCCACCAGCGCGCTCGGCGTGGCTTGGCCGGGACCGTGTGCGGCATGCTGGCGGGCTGCCTTTCCGCCGCCGTGGGACGATCCAGAGCGGTGTCCGCGGTAAGGGATAAATGCGCCGTCATGCGACTACCTCTTGAACGGTCGGTAAATGCGGGTTCGCTACGCTGACCCAGCCCAGCGCTGGAGGAAACTGGCCAATGCGGGCCAAATCCTCTTCGGGAATCCCGGCCGGTTGACTGAAATTCCAATAGCTCGGCAGCAGGCTGTCACCGACACGTCCGGGCAGGGTCGAGTGGCTGATCATCCAGGGCGTTGCACCGTTGCGTTGGCGGCCGAAGGAAATTTCGCAGGCCAGCAGTTCGAGCCGTTTTGCCGGCGCGGCGCGGGCGACCTGATCGCGCAGGCGACTGCCGTCCGCGTCCAGAGCCACGGGCCGGTCGGCGGCGAACATGAAGTAGTCTCCGGCGACCAGCAGACAGGCCTGTCGCTCCGGCTCATCGGCTGAGCGCAGCCACAGGCCCCAATTGGTCCCTGCCGATTCAGGAACGCGCTGCCACACCTCGTGATAGCGGCCGTCCAGGCCGTCTTCAAGCAACTGATCCGCTCCTTCGAAACGCATACGGCCGATGTCCGGTGCAGCGCCTGGTGGCTGGTAATCAATCAGACGCTGCCATTGGCAGATGTCACCCTCCACCAGGGTCAGCCCGGCAAAGCCGGCTTGCTCGCATAGGTCGAGCTGTTGCGCCTGCGAACAGGTAGCCAGGGACGCGGAGGCGGTCGGCGGGTGAGGGATGCGTATGTCGGCGTGCAGTTGGGCTGTCTGCAGCCAGTAGACATCGCTGGTTTCATCGCGGCGACCGTCGGTGGTGGTCAACAGACGGCGTCGCCACACGCCCAGATAAGATTCGGGAACACTGTTCATGCGTGGTACTCCGGGAAGCGTTTGAGGGTTCGCCAGAAGGCCATGTCGTGGTTCGGCCACAACTCAGCCTTGGCTTCGGCGGCCAATCCCTTGAGCTTGCGAATGCTGTCCAGCGCCAGGTCTTCTCTGTCTTGCCAGCAGAGACCGGGCGCGATTTCATCGGTGAGGTTTTCCTGCAGGTCGGCCGCATCGCCGGTCAGAATCACCGGCTTGCCGTGCGGCAGCTCGACCATCAATGACATGTGGCCGGCGGTGTGCCCAGGCGTGTTGATCGCCTGCACGCCCGGCAACAGCTGATATTCCTCGCGCTGCAATTTCCAGCGCTGCTGGTCAACGATGGTGTCGGAGAAGTCGTCCGCAAAGTAGGCATCGTCGGCCTCGGCCAGCGCAGCCTCCAGTTCGGCCTCGTGCACGTGCACATCACAACCGCATAGCTCGCACAGCCCTCCGGCGTGGTCGAAGTGCAGATGGCTGAGAAACACCAGGTCGATGTCGGCTGGTGTCAGGCCGTGCCGGGCCAGATGTGCCGGCAGGCGCTGTTCCTCGGCCATCTGCGGCGGACCCATGGGGAACTCCACCGGGTCGTACCAACGAGCTCTGAGTTCCGGATCGCTGAGCTTGGCGTAGTCGCAGCCGACGTCGAAAAGGATGCGGCCCTGCCGTGTCTCAATCAGAAACGCTAGGATCGGCGCCTCGATCTGGACACCCTGGCCCCGATTGCGGGTCGAGATGGACTTGTCGTAGCGATGGGTCGCGGTGAGCAGCGGCCAGAGTTTGAGCACATCGGTCATGCGGGCATCTCCAGCAGGGCAATAAGCGCATCACTGGTGATGACTTCACCGAACAGCCCGCCCTCGACGCCAATCATCGACAGGGCGGCCGCGTGCAGCGCGGGGTAGGCCGAGCCGCAGGCATCAGCGACGGTCAGGCAGGAGAAACCGAGGTCCACCGCGTGTCGCAGGGTCGAAGACACGCAGACTTCGGTGGTCACGCCTGTCAGAATCAACTGCCCAATGCCGCGATTGCGCAGCAGCAATTCCAGGTCGGTGTGAGCGAAGGCGCTGTAGCCCGGCTTGTCGATCACCGGCTCACCCGCCTCGGGTTGCAGTTCATCGATCAGGTCATTGCCGTATTCACCACGCACCATCAGGCGACCCATGGGGCCCGGCGTGCCGATGGGTGCGCCGCTGGCTTCGGCGCGGCGTCGCTTGGTCTCGGGCAGGTCACTGAGGTCGGCCCGATGGCCTTCGCGGGTGTGCGCGATGAACAGGCCGTAACGGCGTGCGGCGACCAGCAACTGGCGGATCGGCTCAATGGGTGCTCGCAGCCGCTCGATGTCCAGGCCGGCTTGATCGGCATAGCCGCCCGGCGCACAGAAGTCGCGCTGCATGTCGATTACCAGCAGCGCGGTATGCGCCAATGCCGGATTCACAGGAGATTCTCCAGAGCAAACTCAACGCGCACAGCGGCAGCAATACCGCCAACGATGTCTTCGGCCATGCGCTGACCTTTTGCTGCCGTCGAGCCCTTGGCCGAAGACAGCACGCCGGACGGCGGTACCCACTCGGTGCGGGGCGGATACATGTCGTAGGGTGGAAAGTCGGCGGGGGCTTCGTCCGGGATGCGCTCCAGCGCCACCAGGCTGGGGTAGTAATGCAGCATCAGCGAGGTTTCGATGACAGCGGCGTGCTCCAGGGCGAAGCCTGGAAAACCGTCTGGAAACACATCGGCCAGGGTGTCTTCACGGCAGAAGTCCCAATGCTCCAGGCGCATGACCTCGAGCCCGGCATTCGGTCCCAGATCACGTAGCGCCAGTTGAATGCCTTCGCCAACGAACCACTGGTTTTCGTAATGGCCAACCACCAGCACCAATCGCTTCACGCCGTGCCGATGGAATTCGCGTACGGCGTCGCGTACCAGGGCGCTTAGCGTGGCGCCATCAAGGCTGGTGGTGCCGCAGAAGTGCTGGCCGCCACCGCATTTGGGCTGTGATTTGTAGCCGTAGGACAGCGCTGGCGCGACCAGCCCGCCGACACGTTGCGCCACATCGGCGCAGATCGCGCTGGCAAGCAGCGCATCGGTGCCCAGTGGCAGGTGCGGGCCGTGCTGTTCGGTGGCACCGCAAGGCAGGAAGAGCACGGAGCCGTCACGAACGCGGTGTTCGTACTCGACCCAGCTCAGTTGATCCATGTGCACGCTATTCATAGCGAAGGACTCCGAATTACGGTCAGGGCCGGGCGTTCTGGCCAGCTGGCGGTCAGTGCGGCAATCATGACAAGGGCTGCACCCAGCCATTCATGGGTGCCGATGGCCTGGTTGCCGAGCCAGGCGGAAGAGAGCACGGCGGCCACCAGTTCGAAGACCACCAGCACCGCCGCACGCCCGGCCTCGATGTGACTGACGCCGTACTGCACGGCAGCCATGCTCAGCAGCCAACCCAGCGCCATCAGGCCGATCTGCCAGCTCAGGGAGAAACTCAGCGGTGGCGGGTATTCACCAAGCACAGGGCAGAGCACAACGGCAATCAGTGCACTGCCCAGGAACGGCGCCAACGTTTTGCTCGCCAGTGGCACCTGATCGGCGGCGCGCGTGGCGAGATTGTTCAGGCTGAAGCCGAGACCAGCGGCGAGTGCGAGCCAGTCGCTGCCGCTCAATGGGTGGGTCAGTGCGCTGCTGATATTCAGCGTCAAGGCGATGCCGAGCATGGCCAGCAGCAGGGCACCGATACGCAGCGGCGTCAGGCGTTCGCCCAGCAGCAACCAGCCACCCAGTACACCCCAGACCGGTGCGAGGTAGAACAGCAGCATGACCCGCACCACCTCGCCGATGGCCAGCGCCGTGACCAGTGCAGCGGTCGCACCGCCTCCACAGACGGCGATGGCCAGCAAACCGTTGCGCTGCGGCATCCACGCACGGCGCTCGAACCACAGCACTGGAA
>Ga0208814_1000854_pt1 | contig 15882 bp, 9 predicted proteins | sample MalvirAntarct_55_FD_184253 | JGI IMG/M metagenome (GOLD analysis project Ga0208814, IMG submission 184253) | Marine viral communities from the Global Malaspina Expedition - Malaspina viral metaG Antarct_55 (SPAdes) (version 2) | ecosystem: Environmental > Aquatic > Marine > Oceanic | place: South...
GGGCTTATTATTGGCGGCTCCCTGATGTACGCAACTACTGCGAGACGAAACTTGCAAGGGTCGGCGCACTTGCTCGTTCCTTGGATGTTCGGCTTAGTATGCATCCTGGTCAGTTTACTGTGCTTGCTAGCGACAACCCAGATATTGTTGAACGTAGTATAGAGGAGTTTGAATACCATGTTGATGTCATACGCTGGATGGGCTACGGACGCACATTCCAAGACTTTAAATGCAACGTACATATCTCAGGCCGCAAAGGTCCAGCCGGCATTAAGGCCGCACTCAAGAAACTCACGCCAGAAGCAAGAAACGTTATCACAATCGAAAACGACGAGAACAAGTGGGGCATCGAACACAGCCTCGAGCTTGCAGACGACCTCGCACTCGTACTTGACGTACACCATCACTGGTGCCGCGAAGGTGAATACATACAGCCCACCGACGATAGATATAAGCGCATAGTTGATAGCTGGCGTGGTGTGCGGCCTGCAATACATTATTCTTACAGTCGTGCAGAATGGGTTAGCGACATTGCTACAACAGTACAACCAAACTTTAATGCACTACTTGAACAAGGCTACAAGAAAAGCAAGCTGCGAGCTCATAGTGATTGGTATCCTAATCAAGCAAGCAATGATTATGCATTAAGCTTCTTACCCTACACAGATATTATGTGTGAGAGTAAATGCAAGAATCTAGCAAGCATTGACTTGTATAAATATTATAAAGGAAAAGAAGATGAAGAACTATCTAGCAAAAATGTACAGCAGTCGCAACATACCAGTAGAGAACTCGTCTTCGGGTAAGAATCCAAATAGAGTAGCTGGCGGCATTAGGGGACAAGGTACTAACACTATTGCAATGTTAGGAGAAGATGGTGTTGAAAGGATTTTGCCTACACAAAAGTATGTGCAAGCATTGGAAGAGCAAATTCGTCAGCAGCAAGTTGCGATTACAACAATCAACCGTAAGCTAACTAGGTTGTCAACAGCCCATGATCATTTAGCTGCTAGAGCTACTTCTTCGACTTAGTGCCGTGTTGCTTTTTAAAATCAGCAATCATATTAACTTTAGTCATTCGGCGATCTAATTCAATTCCGTGATTTCTAGCTAACTCTTCAATTTGATTTTTTGTTAGTCCTTTAAGTACCTTTGCAGTTGGAAACTTAATAGGTGTAGTTGGAGCTTTAACAACTCCTGCTTTAATTACAGGTTCGGTGTAAATAGGGTCTACTTTATCTGCATCTATATGTGTACTAATAGGTCCATAGCTAAAAAGATTCTTTAAAAATTTAAACATATTGCTTTCTCCATAATGGGTTAATGATGTCTATCTTATTTATAAGTATGTATATAATCAGTTTAATATCTTGGCTTAAATACATAACAACAGGAGAACTACTATGAACCCACTTAATTGGATTAAATCTCGCATTGACGAACGTACATCATGGGATGGCGGAATGTTAATAGCAGTAGGTGTAATTGTACTAATTGCAGGACCATTTGCTAAACTGGCAGCTTATGCCGCAATTGGTTACGGCATTTGGACAATTTGGAAGAAAGAAAACTAAAGCTTACCAATAGGCATTGTGGAGCTTGCACTTAGGTTCCACACTTGCTTTTTCTCAACCCCTTTTCGTTGTGCAAATTTCTTTGCATCGCAACTACTACACACATGGAAGTAATTATTGCTTAACCTTTTAGGATCCATACTTCCTCTAAGCCTAACAAATTCAGCATCACAGTTATCACATCTAAACACACAATGGGTTACTTCACGCTTGTATGCGTGTTCTTTGCCCGCTTTGCTTTTACGAACATGCCGGGTTTCTTTTTTAAATTCTTTTAAGAACATAACTATATTTAACATTAAGATTATAAAACTGTTCGATAAATACATATGAATAAAGGAAGCATCAATGGCTATTTGTACACTAACTGAAAAAGCTAAACAACAGATTAACGATATTTGTGAAGAAAACGGCGCCTATGCTATTAGTTTAAATCTAGACGGTGGCGGTTGTGCTGGATTTTCATATGCATGGGATACTATTGCATCAAAAGATGATGTAGAGAAATTAGACATTACTATTAGTTCAGGTAGTGGTAATTTTGTTATCGGCGCACACAGTATTATGTTTCTAGCAGGAACTGAAGTAGACTATGTAAAGTCTATTGTAGGATCAAACTTTGAAATAAACAATCCAAACACAAGTTCCTCTTGTGGTTGCGGAGTTAGCATTAACTTTGATATGGACAAATTAGACAACTCGCTGGCAACAGCAGTATAACGGAGCATTTAGAGAATGGCAAAGCAAAATATTGATATTGGTGTAGAAGGTAATGACGGCACTGGCGATAGTATACGCGAATCGTTTCGTAAAGTAAACGAAAACTTTTTAGAACTATACGCAGTATTTGGAATCGGTGGACAAATATCTTTTACTGATCTAAAAGATACTCCAAATACATATCAAGGCAACGAAAATAAGATACCAGCTGTAAAAACTGACGGCAGTGGAGTAAACTTTTTAGCATTAGCATCTAACAATGCACTAGATGGTACTATTGATACTATTGGATTTGATTATACTATTGATGGGAAACTAGTTATTAAACAGCTAGTATCTAAAGTGTCAAATGACCCTATTCCAACACTTGGTGGTCCTTTAGATGCAGCTACACAGCCAATTGCTAACGTAGCAGTAACACAAGCAGCAATTGATACATTCAACTCTGTGCATGGTACTTCTTATACTGTACAAGATCTTGTTATTGACAAAGCATATGCTGATAGTAACTACCAAACTAAAGATGTTGCAGGTGGCGGATTAAGACTAGGTGACGAACCTACTACAATAACACAATATACATTAACTGTTGGTAGTTTAAACTTAGGTAATATAACTACTACTGCCCACGGCTTAGAGAATTCATATACTGGTGCTGCATTTAAATTTAATTCAGCAGGAACAGATCCAAGTAACGTAGTTAGTGGAACAACATACTTTGTAAGAATACGTGATGTAAACACTATTAGTTTGCATACTACTTCTGCAGGAGCAATTGCAGGAACAGGTCGTGTAATAATGAGCGGTGGCTCAGGTGTAATGACTATTATTGATGCAGCTTATGATAGTACACTAACAGGTAATTGGTTAGACAACGTTGCCGTTCCTAGAAAGTCGCTTGTACGTCGACAAGGCGATACAATGACTGGTGCTCTAAACTTATTTGATCACCCAGGTGAACTAAAAGGAAAAGGTACCCCGTATGGTCCAGATGACTTACAAGCAGTATCAAAACTATATGTTGACAATGTTGCGGCAACTAGTGATGTAAACATTTTTGTTACTACAAAAGGTGATGACACACAACGTTATACACCGGATGGTAAGCAAGGTCGTGCAATTGGTTATGCATACAGAACTGTTAATGCTGCCGCAAGAAAAGCAGAAGAAATAATTGTATCAGCACCACCTGAGCCAGGTCCGTATATGCAGACACTGACTTTTAATACAGGTGCTAGCAGAGCAACAATTAATACAGCTGGTATTACTTCTCCAATTAGTGGAAGAACAAACGCTAGAACACTTATTATAAACAACAAAGAATTTGTTTCTAAAGAAGTTACAGCATATATTAACTCAACATATCCAGCATTTGCAGCATCGTATAACATGGAAACATGTGAAAGAGATATATCACTAATGCTAGATAGTGTATCATTAGATGCGTTAATTGGTAACAACGCAAACTATCTTTCACGATACGCAGGACTTAGATATTATTCAAATGCCAGTGCCCAAAAAGCAATTGGTAGCCAAAAGATTGAAACTGTAGCCGGTATTACATATGCTAAGAACTTAGTTAAAAATTATATTTTAACAAACACAGCAGTACCAACAAACTATCAAACACAAGTAACGCAGTTTATTAATGCAGCTATTACACCAGATGCACTTGCTGACGATGCTATTGATGCAAAGTTTCAAATCATACTAGATGTAATTGATCTTGGTGCATTAAATGCTCCTGCAATTGTTGACGGTACTACTACATACAAAATTAATGCAAACAACGGAAACTTTGGTTACTTAGATCAAGCTAATCCAACTAACACTGACGTTATACCTGGTAAAATAATTAGAGGTAGACAGTCAGGCGCTATTGGCTTAATGGTAGACTACAAACATGAGTCGGGTTCAAGAGCAGTTAGTGTGTCAACTACTGATGAAATTGAATTGCAATTATTAAAACCAGTTGAGTTTATAACAGGTGAAGAATTAGAATACGGTAATGTACAAAACGAAACACAAGTTGTTATTGTAGTTGAGTCTGGAATTTATGAAGAAGACTTTCCAATCAAAGTACCTAACAACATATCTATAAGAGGCGACGAGCAGCGTAGAGTTATTATACGTCCTAAGAAACGTGTATCTCAGTCACGCTATGCAGACACATACTTCTATAGAGATGCACAGTTTGATGGCTTAGTATTAGGTGTTTCAGAAGTTAATACACTTAGATTTGAAACACAAATTGATTCTTCAAGAACAGCAGGAACATATACTATTACTGGCGACAGTAATATGACTACTAGTGGAAAAGGCTCAGGATTAACTTTATCTGTTATTGTTGACGCTAATGGAGCAATTACTGCTGCAACAGCAACAGTGAAAGGTAAAAACTTTGTAAAAGAAGAAATTATTACACTTGCTGATTCAAAGTTAGGTAGCGGTGGCGCACCGGCTGTTATACTACGAGTTGATACTATACTAAACGGTGATGTTTATAAAAACCCACTTACTGGAACGTTTGACGGATACTTTGGTTATCACTACTTAGAGAAACCAGGAAGCTTAAAGAATATCGGTGCTGGCTATATTAACGTAGGTAACTGGGAAACATCAGCCCTTACATTTATTGACAACAAAGAATTTATTCAAGAACAATCTATAAACTACATTGAAACAACATACCCGGCGTTACCAGGGGGTGCAGTATATTCAAGAGCAAAATGGTTTGGCTGGATGGGCAAAGTTGTTGATGCTATTATAAAAGATTTAAGATTAGGCAGTAATGAGTTTGTACTAGAAGAACAAGGCGACATTTACTGGGAAGGTAAAACAGATCCTTCTTTACCAACGAGCTTACATGATGAATGGGTAGCAGGTGTTACGCACGTTTATACTATGGCAAATAAATTACTACAAGGACTTGTTCCTACAACACTTTACAATCAAGCAGGTGGTGCCGCTAGTGATAGAATATATGCACAAGATTTAACTAATGGAAGTTCTGCTCCAACAACATGGACAACTAATAATCTATACAAGTTGCAGGATGTAATTAAATTTACATCAGCTGGCACAACTAGATACTATGTTCCAAAACTTCAACATACTTCGGGTGTCACATTTAATGCAAGTGAAATTGCAACAAACTGGACTGAAATTGATACCATTGATACTACTGTACAAAACTTTATAAACTCAGTAAACTTTGCATTCAATGCAGCTTATAACCCACCAAAGCGTAATATAGACCAAGATGTATTCTTACTTAATGATGCAACTATTTTACGTAATATGACAGTACAAGGTCAAGGTGGCTTTATGGGCGTACTTGACCCAGATGGGCAAATACTTACTAAGTCACCTTATATCCAAACAGGTTCAAGTTTTGCTGCATCATTAAATAAGCAAGCATTTAGAGGCGGACTATATACTGATGCTTTTGTTGGTAACTCAGCAATCCAGGTTACAGGTAGAGTTAGCAATGATCCGTTTAGACTTACAATTAAGAGTTTAGGATCTGCAGCATCGCCACAAGGCTTGTATGTTAGACGTCCACAAACACCTTGTGCATTTTATATTGATGGTAGACGTTTCCAAGTTAACGCACTAACAAATTATGATAAGTCATTAGGTACCGCAGAAATTGTACTAGACAGAAGTTCAAATGGCAGTGTTGGTTTTACTGGTGTTACTAGTGAACTATCTACTGGTTTTAACTTAACAGCAGTTGGTACGTTTGAATTTGATGTTACTAAGTGTCGAAGAGATACAGGATTTATTTTAGACGCTGTACAATTTGACTTAGCATTAGGTACAAACTATAACCAAGTAACAAATGGCTTAGCATATCAACGTAATGTCGTTAGTGCGTATTTACAAGCAAATCAAAAATCGCAAACAGTAGCAGCTATTGGAGTTGCTAAAGCAACTACAGCCGCACTAACAAGTATTGCAGGCGATGCAACTTCATTAACAAGATCAAATGCAGCATTTGATGAAATTATTGATATTATTAATAACGGTGCATTAGGCACTGAAACTGCTGCAGATACAATTACATTTTCAACTCCAGCTACATTACCATATACAAAGGCTGTCGAAGCACGTACTAAACTACAAGAAAACAGAATATTCTTAGGTGCAGAGGCAGTAGCATATATTAACTTAAACAGCCCGTCAGCGGGATACGATCAAGTTAAATGTGCTAGAGATGTAAGATTTTTAATTGATGCAATATCATATGATATTAACTACGGTGGTAACACTGCATCAAGGACAGCAGCACGTTCATACATTGATGATGGTGTAGCTGTACTAGCAGCTGGTGAAGTTACTCCAACTGTAAATGCAATGAATCATATTAAAGGCTTGCTAGCAAATATTGTTAATGGTGTTAGCTTTACAAAGTCAACAGGTAACGCATCTACTCAAACAACAGCAGGCGTTACAGCAGATGCAGCCGCAGCAACACAACTAGGCATATTACTTGCTATTCCAATTAATGTTATAAGTGCATCAAACTTAAACAGTGTTCCTGCAATTGTTAAACCTGCTATTACTTGGGCAGCGAGTCCATTGCAGGCTTCACACGGTGCTATTGATACTAACAGAGCGTTAATTATTAGAAAAACTGTACAAAGTGTAGCATCGCCAATTGATATTACACTACAAACAGCTGGTAATAGAAGTATGTTGGGTAATGACTTTACACAAATTAACGACTTAGGTTACGGACTAGTTGCAGTTAACGGTGGCATATCAGAAATGGTATCTATGTTCACTTACTATTGTTATACCAGTTACTATTCTAAAAACGGTTCGCAGATTAGATCACTAACAGGTTCTAGTTGTTACGGTGAATTTGGATTAGTTGCAGAAGGATCTGATCCAAACGAAATCCCAGATGCTGTATCACTTGCAGAAGATATGGTGATGCCAGGTAAGATATTCTCAGCATCAGTTGTGTTACAAACTACAGGACCAGTTATCGGTGCAGCAGGAGAAACATATACACAGGCTTCTTCAGGTGCAACAGGTATAGTAGTAATAGCAACAGGGTCTAATGGTAACCATACACATTATTTAAAAACTACAACAGGAAGCTTTGATACAACAAATACTATTTCAGGTAGTGTAACAGGCGCACTTGGCGCAGCTAGTGTTCCACTAACAGTAGATGCAACAGGTTATACAAATGCTGCAACAACGGCATATATGTACGTATATGATTTAAAAGACGTTCCGTCAAACAGATCAGAATTTGATATATATCATACAAACGCTTCACCAAATCCTGTTAATGGTGTATACGAAGTTAGTAACGTAGAACTAGCTACTCCGCACTTAGGTGCATTTAATGGAGTAGGTGGTACTGGTACTCCGCCAATTGCGGCTACACAAACAGTAGCAGTTGGTACAGCAAGTGGAGCTAGATTCTCAGTACGTAAAGATAAAACAAATGGTTATACAGTAGTAGTTCAAACAGCAGGTACAGACTATAGAGTAGGTGATACATTAGTAGTACCGGGTGCAAACTTAGGTGGCGCAACAGCAGCTAACAATGCTACAATTACAGTATCACAAGTTGACTCTGGAGCAGCTGTAAGTACAGGTGCTGTCACAGGTGCTACTATAGCAGGTACTGCTCTTACTACAACAGATGATACACCAACTTACAGTGGTGCAGTTTATAAATTAAACTTCTCAACATCATCAGCACAGTATGCACAGAACGGTATTATTGCAGCACCAACACATAATGATCTAATTAACTACAGACGTAATGAAACCCACATCTTTAATGACTTGGCGCAGCCAGACTTGCTAACTATTAGACCAAGTACAGCGATACTGTTTAATGAAAATCCAGGTTCTTTTTATAGATCAATATCATTCTTAACCAGTAACAGTTTAGGAACCCCACTAGGTGCTAACAGTATTCAAGCAGGATTTGATGCTTCGTTTGATTACATTAGGTTAGCTATTGATAATACTAGAGCTGCAGAAGGCGCACTTAGCGGAGCTGGTGCTACTAAAGGTGCAACAGCAGGCGACATAAGATTAGCACTTCAAGCAGTTGCAGATGATAACGAGAAATTTAGACTTAACAATAACACAAGAACTCCAGAAGCTTACAGACCTGTAGGTTGGACAACTTCAACATTAACAGAAGCTCCAATTATTACATGGAAAGGTAAGAAGCACTATGTTTATAACTATAGAGGCGTAACAGGTGCAGGCGCAGAACAAGTATCAGCAGCAGATGATGTTTATGCAATTGTTGACCTTGCAGATGTTGGCGAAACAATTAACGCAACTAACGCAACAGGTATACATGGAACTGTAGTACTAGGTACATTATCCAATACGTTACGTGCTGGATTGCAAGCAGGTGCTACAGGTGATGTTACAGTTAACATTTCAACTTGTAGAGCAACAGGTCATGACTTCTTAGACATTGGTACAGGCGGGTTTAACGCAACTAACTATCCAAACTTTATCTTTGGACCTCCAGGAGAAAAGAATTCTGCACAAGAGGTTGTTGAGAAAAACAAAGGTAGAGTATTTTTTGTAAGTACAGATCAAAACGGTATCTTTAGAGTTGGTAAATTCTTCCAAGTTGACCAAGGTACAGGAACAGTTACGTTTAGTGCAAGTATAGCACTTAGTGATGTAGACGGACTAGGCTTTAAGCGTGGTGTTGTTATTACTGAGTTCTCAACAGACACAGCAATGACTGACAATGCATCTGACACAGTTCCAACAGAAGGAGCAGTTAGAGGTTATGTTAACAGACGTTTAGGCTATGACGTTAACGGTACAGCAGTTGCTAACAAACTAGGACCTGGCGTACTAGCACCAAACGGTGTTGTACCAATGACTGGCGATTTAAATGCTGCAAGTAATACAATTAGTAACTTAAAAGCTCCAGTACAAGACAGTGATGCAGCAACAAAAGTATATGTCGATGGCATTGCTGGTTCAACATCAGTTGAAGACTTAAGAAGTTCTGAATATAATGATATTGGCGTAGGTAACTTGTTTGTTTCTACAGGCGAGAAGAAACTTATTATTAGTGCAGGGTCAATTGTAAGTGGACCATTTGTAACTGGACAAGCTATTAGTGGTAGCAACAGTGGCGCAACAGGTACTATTGTTGACTTACAAACAACAACAGGTGTCGAAGGCAACGTTATTGAAATGACATATACTGTTGGTACAGGAGTATTCACAGATGGATTACCTGCAGGCGGTGGCGAAAGTCAAGACGTAATTAGTGTTGTAGGTGCAGCATCTGGTTCATTAGTTAAAGGACCAATTGATGTATGGGCTAACGGCATTGCAACAACAGCTAGTGACATTACATTTGTTCCAACTAGGAACAGAACTATAGTTGGTGGCGTAGTAACTGATAGACATATTGATTTAGATATACAGCTCAAAGTTGGAGCTATTGTTAATGCTGATGTCAGCGGTGCAGCAGGCATATCACAAAGTAAGCTAACACTTAATGCTGCAACAGGTAGAGTTAATGCTGTTAATATTGACCAATCAGACTTAGGTGTTGCTGCGTTTGATAGTGCAACATTTACACTAACAAATGGTTGGGTTAGTATTGCAGACGGACAACTTGATCTAAAGAAAATTAAACGTGTTAGTGACGGAACTGTACTAGGTAACTGGAGCGGTGATAGTAGTGATAACGATATTGATGAAATACCTTTTGCTACAGTTGTATCTGAAGGTGGCGGCATTGGTGATGCTGACTTAGCATCAACGGTAGCGGCAGCATCAGATCCAGGCGAAGCTGTAATTAAAACAGGTGCTGCGGCATATGCCGTAAGTAATGTTACTAAAACAGGTGAAGTTAACAGTATTGTAAAAACTGATACATCAGGTAGTATACAAGTTAACAGTTTAATACTTGGTGGTGATCCGACATACGAAATATTAGGCCTTGATACTACAACAGTTATAATGAAAACACCAGCACAAGGTGAAATACTTAGAGCAACAGGTACTACAGGTGTTAGTGCAAATGGTAAGCCAGATGTATTAATTGCTGGTAGTGTTAATATTGACGGAACTGGTGTTGCGGAAAGTATTCTACAAAATGCTTCAAACTTTAATGGCGAAGCAGTACTAGGTGTTGATTGGATCTTCTCAAGCTTTATTGAAGCACCAGGCGAAAAGACTGCTGCAAGTACAGGTATAGCAATTGGTGCTAACACAGGTAAGACAGCTACAGGACAGATTGCTATAGTTGCAGCTGATGCTGCTACAACTTCAAGTGTTGCTCCGTTTATCTTTAGCAGTTCAGGTGTAGTACCAGATGTTACAAATGTATATGACATTGGTACTTCAACATTAAAATACAAAGATATATATGCAACTACATTCTATGGTACTGCTACTGAAGCATACTACGCTGACTTAGCGGAAAACTACTTAGCAGACGATGTGTACGATCCAGGCACAGTATTAATATTTGGTGGTGAATCAGAATTAACAACAACTACTGTTAAAGGTGATCATAGGGTCGCAGGTGTTGTATCAACTAATCCAGCACACTTAATGAACAGTGCAATAGAAGGTATGAATATAACTGCACTAGCACTACAAGGGCGTGTTCCATGTAAAGTGATTGGCATAGTTACCAAAGGCGATATGCTAGTTGCTAGTGCAATCCCAGGATATGCTATTGTTAATAATACACCTAACGTAGGTACTATAATTGGTAAGGCAGTATCAAACAAATCAAGTCAAGAACGTGGCATTGTTGAAGTTGTAGTAGGGAAACATTAATGAGTGATGATGATAATAAAAAACTATTAAGCAAGCAATATTTAAATAAGCTAGTTAAAGATGGTACACCAGGTGCAGTGGATACAAAAAATCCTCAAAGAAGACAAGTTATTGCTACAGCTGGCAAAATAAGAATACAAGTTGATAAGGGGAATCTAACAAATGGCTAGGCAAACAGTTAATATTGGCACAAGTGCCAATAAAGGTAATGGTGATCCTTTACGTACTGCATTTACAAAAATTAATAATAACTTTAACGAGTTATATGCTGGTACAACACTTGATCCTGCAAATACAGCAGCAAGTTTAATTCCAGCTACTGACGGATTATACGATTTAGGTAGCAGTACAAAACAATGGGCAGATTTACATGTTAAAGATTTTATCCACTTAGGCGGTAAAAAAATAAGCATGAGTGCCGCAGGTACTTTACTAGTAAACAATAACATTGTACAGGTTACTGACGTAGTTGGTAGTGTGTTTGCAGACGACTCAAAGTTAATGATGGACGGACTAACAGGTACATTATACGGGCCAATGATTGGTGATGTAACAGGTAGTGTATTTGGAGATGATTCAACTATTATGGTTGATGGAGTTGCTGGTAAGATTGTTGGCCCTATTGAAACAACAAGTTTAAGAACAAGTGAAATAACAATCGCAATTGGCCAGTTGGCAGGGAACACAAACCAAGCTACAACCGCATTAGCAATAGGTGGCGGTTCTGGTATGACCAACCAATCCACTGGAACAGTAGCAATTGGATATGCTACTGCTAGGGTTAATCAAGGCGTAAATGCAGTAGCAATTGGGCAATCCGCTGGTGATCAAAATCAAGGCGCAAGTGCAGTAGCAATTGGAGGAAAGGCAGGTCTAACAAGCCAAGCCGCAAACAGTATTGTACTTAACGCAACAGGTAGCAACTTAAACAACACAGTAGCAAGTAGTTTTGTAGTTAAACCTATTAGAAATACAACAATGACAACCATACTTGGTTACGATGCGGCATCAGGCGAAATAATGCACAATGCGGCGATACCGGGATATACTAATACAGCAGATTTAAAAGCACTAGTAGCAGCAAGTACAGACTTTGCAGACTATCAAACTAGAATAGCAGCATTATAAAACCATAAATATAATTAATAGGAGAATTAATAAATGGCAACACGGCAAATAATTTCAAAGCACCTTGTACAAGACTCTACTACATATGTAGGTAAAGACGGTGAACTTTGGGTTGACACAGCATCAAATGTATTAAAAATTAGTGACGGGTCAACAGCAGGCGGTGTTACAATTACAACAGACGGTGGTGGCGCATTAACTTGGGCAGCAATCACTAACATTAACAATGCTGAGGGTCCTGATAAAATAGCAGTAGGAACACTTGCAGGCTCAACAAGCCAAGGTGTAAGTACAGTAGCAATTGGCAACAGTGCAGGTAAAGGAAGTCAAGGTGGAAGTGCATTAGCAATTGGTTACCATGCTGGCCTAGTATCGCAAGGCGGGGTTGCAGTAGCAGTTGGTACATTTGCAGGTAAAACAAATCAAGCAGGTAATGCTGTGGCAGTTGGTAACCTAGCAGGCGAAACTTCTCAAGGAGTAAGTGCAACAGCAATTGGCGATACAGCAGGCTCTATAAGTCAAGAGATATACGCAACAGCAATAGGTGTCGGTGCTGGTAGTGTAACTCAACGCACAAAGGCAGTTGCAATTGGCCTCAATGCAGCTTTTACAAACCAAGGCGCAAGTGCAATAGCAATTGGTGACGAAGCAGGTAAAACAAATCAATCCGGAGATGCAATTGGTATTGGTACTGATGCAGGTAAAACAACTCAAGGTGGTTATGCAGTAGCAATTGGTAGAACTGCAGGTCAAATATCGCAAAGTGCAGGCGCTGTAGCAATTGGTTCAGGTGCAGGATACACCACACAAGGTATTTCAGGGATAGCAATTGGTTATTTGGCGGGTGAATCTGGTCAAGGCGCAAGTGCAATAGCAATTGGGTCAAATGCAGGTACATCAAACCAAGCCGCAAACTCAATTGTAATCAACGCAACTGGTGCAACTTTACAAAATACCTCAGCAAGTAGGTTTATTGTTAAACCAGTTAGAGCTGTAGCAGGATCATTGCCATCAGGATTTAAACAAATGGCATACAATCCAACTACAGGCGAAATTATCTCTTATGGATAATATGCAGTATAATGAATTACGATAAATATATTAAACAGGACGTAAAATAATAATGGCAAATAGATATCCCTTAGTAATTGATACACTAGACTCCAACAAGATCAAAGAGCTCCAAACTGGAGATAATCTTAATCTTGCAGACAACAGTATCTTAGGTGTACAAAATATTACAGCATTGGGTACTATTGAAGCTGCCGTAATAACTGTAAACGGTAATAGAGTTGTTGCACAAGACTTTGTACAACTAACTGATACTCCTGCAAATTATACAGGACACGGCGATAAATTTGTTGCAGTAAAGGCAGATGCTAGTGGACTAGAGTTTAGACCACTAAGTGCATTTGGTACTATTACTACTTCAGGATTAAATGCAGGCGGCAATATTTTGCCAACAGTAACTAATACACATAGTATAGGTTCAGCGACTGCAAAATTTGCAAATGTTTATGCCGCAGACTTTGTAGGTAACGTAAAAGCATTTGATGATAGTTTAGTGTTTAATGCTAGTACAGGTAAAATTGCATATGCTTCTATATCAGGAGCACCAAGTAACGTATCTGAATTTACAAACGATGTTGGCTTTGCTACAACATCTGGTATTAATCAATACATAACAGATTACTTTGCTGGCGCAGGCGGAAATGCATTGCAAGTTGACATAACTGGATCAGTATTTGCAGATGACTCAACTGTAATGATTGATGCAGTAGCAGGAAAAATTGTTGGTGATATACATTATCCAACAATAGGTTCAATTACAGCAGGAACAAAAGTACAATTAGGTACAACAGAATTAACATCGACTATTGAGCCACCAACTACAAACACAGGTGCAATTGGTACTACTACAAAACGCTTTGGCGCAGGATATTTTCAAAATATAAATGCTAGCGGAAACATAACAGCTTCGACACTAAACGGCACACTAAACGGAATAGTAATTGGTGACGTAACTGGTAGTGTATTTGGAGATGATTCAAGCGTACTAGTTGACGCTGTAAGTGGAATACATTATGGACCGCTAGTTGGTGATGTAACAGGATCAGTATTTTCAGATGATTCAGGTGTATTAATTGATGGCATAAATGGTATAGTTGTATGCGAAGTTAATACAACAAAGATACGTACAAGTGAAGAAGGTGTTACACTTGGCTTTGAAGCAGGTACATCAGCAGGACGTACTACACAGATTGCACTTGGACGAGAATCAGGTAAAGTTAATCAAAGATCAGGAGCAATTGCAATTGGTCATTTATCAGCTGGTGATACACAAGGATTTAATGCAATAGCAATAGGTACTAGTGCAGCTACTACAAACCAAGCTAACACTTCTATAGTAATTAACGCAACCGGTACAGCATTAGAAAATACAACAGTAAGCAGTCTTGTTATTAAACCAATTAGAGGTGCTGACAATGCTAACTTCTTAAAGTATAATACAACAACTGGTGAAGTGACATACGTAGCATCAGCAGCTGGAGTGTTTACTGGAGACTTGACTGGATCAGTATTTGCAGACGATAGCACACTACTAATTGATGGTGTTAATGCAAGACATAATTTTCCTAATAACGTAATAGCAGACTTATCAAATGTAAGTGCTAATTCTCCAACTGCTGGACAAGTTCTAAAATGGGATGGAGCACAATGGGCTCCTGCAGCAGATGCTACATCAGGCGGTGGTGGTCTTGATGCTGATACACTAGATGGACAAAATAGTCCATACTTCTTAGCATGGAACAACTTTACAGGCACTCCTACTACATTATCAGGATATGGCATTACAGATGCTATTACAGCATCGAGTACTAATACACTTACTAACAAAAGTCTTACAAAAGCACAAGTTACTGATTTACTAACTGGTGATTTTAATGTAAGTACAAACAAAATATTATATTCCAACGTCTATACTGACTTATCAGATTTACCAGCTGCAGCTTCGTATCACGGTATGTTTGCTCACGTACATAATACAACAAAGGCTTATTATGCTCATGGCGGCAATTGGGTAGAACTTGCAAATGTTAGCGAGACAATTGGTAGTCTAGTAGCAGATACTAGTCCACAACTTGGCGGAACACTTGATGCAAATAGTAATACAATTGATATGGGAACACATATTCTTACTGACACAAATCTTGGGCAGTTTATTACAGCTCACGGCTGGGGCAATCATGCAAGTGGTGGTTATCAATCCGCATCGGGATTAAATGCAGCAATTGATACACACATAAATCAATCTAACCCAACAAGTGGTTATGTATTAAGTTGGAATGGTACAGATTACCAATGGGTTGTCAACGCTGGAGGCGGCGCTGGCGCTGTTTTATATGCGGCTGAATCAACTGGCGGTGTTAACCCTACAGCAAGTGGAACACTATCTCTTGCTATTGGTTCAAGTGCATCTGCAACTGGTACATGGGCTACTGCCGTAGGTAAAGGTGCAAGTGCTAGTGCAACTTATAGTGCGGCATTTGGTAACGGAGCTAAAGCTACAGCATCATTTGGAATAGCACTAGGGGCGTCTGTAGCGGCTGGTGTTAGATCTTTCGCAGCAGTAATTGATGATGTA
>Ga0208814_1000855_pt1 | contig 15876 bp, 19 predicted proteins | sample MalvirAntarct_55_FD_184253 | JGI IMG/M metagenome (GOLD analysis project Ga0208814, IMG submission 184253) | Marine viral communities from the Global Malaspina Expedition - Malaspina viral metaG Antarct_55 (SPAdes) (version 2) | ecosystem: Environmental > Aquatic > Marine > Oceanic | place...
TCTTTGTGCCATACCGTGAAAGCTGCAAAAGGCTTTACTTTGTCGTCAGCTGAGTACGCTTTTTTAGGCATTTCGCCGTCTTTACTCCAGCGAACAGGCTTACCGTCCATAAATACCTGATAACCCTCTACAGCTCGTGAAACTATGCGAATTGTAGCGCTCGTATTAGGAGCTAATTTTAAGTATTGCGAGCTGGCAGCTTCGCGCTCGTAGTTGTTTGATAAAAACATGTTATTTAAATTTAATTATTTTCTTGTTGATCTCTATTACTTGGCCGTTGTTAGCTTTGTACTTTCTGTTATCAAAATTGAATTGTTTAGCCCCTATTATCTGGAGCTCACAAGCGCTAATTAATGAGCGTATTTCAGCGCTTACTATGGTGTATTTCTTTCGCTTACTGATCTCCTCCATACGTTTAAGTATTCCTGTTAGAATATCAATAGAAACGCCTAATTTATCGAAGGCAAAGCTTGTATAGTTTTCCCACTCTGAGCGCGTTATAGTTAGCTCGATTGCGCTCTCTACTTCATTAATTTGTAGGCGAATAGCGTGTAAATCGTAGCTGTCTAGGTAGCTCGATAAGTGCCTGTAAGTACTGTATACGTTAATTAAATTGGTATTTAATAGCTCGAATTGAGTATTTAAATAGTTGTCGACACCCCTTAAAAAGTCGTTAGCTGCTCGCTTGCTTTTAAGGTGATAACGTGCATGGTTTATGTACACCTCGTAATTGAGGCCCACTTTTGTAATGCTTTTATTTATTGTAATCTTGCTCAAACTTGGTCAAGTTTTGAGCTGTACAAAATAGAAACATATTGTTAACTAAATGTTTTTTAGCTTAGCCAATGTGCTGGCCTAACTATAAAGCTTTGTTTACCAAATATCTATTATCACTCAAACTTGTGGTGCAAAGTTATCGAATACTTTGGCTAAATATGCAAGTTTTGCACCGTTAATTTGATTAACATTTGATTGTTAACACCTAACTTGTTGAATATAAATAAATTATTCAGTACAACCAGAGTACAAAAGCGTTCTTATTAGTATCGTTATCCACATGAATAAACGTTTTATTTACACCTATTCTATGAAACCCAATGTTCAAAAGGGCGTTTATTATGCTAAAACGCTCTGAGCTATTCACACACTTTATATCGACAGCTAGCCCTTTAGTGTGTGAGCTGTTTGATACTCCTCCTACCTTCTTATTGTGCTCTCTGGTCCTGTAGCCTGAGCTAATTACAAAAGGCGTTTTAGCTCTATTTCTAGCCTTATCTAAAAGCTGTATAAATTGGGCGTTCATAAGCTCGCCGCTGCCTGGCATATCTGGGCTGTCAAATTCTTTTAGAGTAAAGTACCTCACTTTCGCTTTTTTCGCTCTGTGAGTGCCTTCTCTAAATTAGCCCATACCAATACACAGCCGCCTAGTATTCCGATTATATGATTAACATCTGTGAGCCATACAGCAGCCCCCCAGGTTATAGTGAGCAAGTTTAAGCCCCAAAGTTTAGCGTCTATCATGGCTTTGTTTCGTTAGCTCCGTTCGTTTGTATTATAGCCTCATCCATGAGCTCTACCAGCTCTATTAGCTCCTCAAGTGTTAGCTCTTTTTCTTTCATTATATTTTCGCAATAGTAATGTCAGCGCCATAGATCAGTGTACCAATTGAGTTAGGTACTATTTTTATACTTACGTTAGATACAGCGCTAGAATTAATATCTGTAATGTTTAAAAGGCTGTTTAAATTACCTGAGCCCTTAAGAATTATCTGGCCTGTTGTTTGTCTAAATAAGTTAATAGTTACCGCGCCTATTGTGTTGCTGTTTGAGTACACTTTTACGTGCGTAACTTTGTAGCCTGTAGGTATGGCTTTCATTACGTACATGTCAGTACTAGTATGGTTAGTTCTAACTCCTAGAATGCCGCTTGTATCGTCCTCCATATATAAGCCTTGAAAGCCTCCACGGCTAGGCGCGTCATCGTTAGCCATAAACTCGCAAGGCATGACTTTGAGTAAAGTACCTGAGCCAAACCAGCCAGAACTACCACCACCACCAGCAGCGGCCCAGGATAAGCCCCCGGAACCGTCAGTCTTTAGAAACTCATCTGTAGATCCGTCAGCCAGTGGAGCCATGGCCCCTGTAGTACTTATATTAACCAACTGTACACCAGCTGAAGCCTTTACACTCGGTAAGCTTATTGCTGTTTGACTGGAGCCGGTACTAGTTTTTACGGCTGTTATTCCGTAGGTGTCTGTAGTTATAAAGCCTAGTTTAGTCTGCTGCTCTTGTATTATACCGCCATTACTTTGTACTAATTTTGTAGACGGCAAAACAGTAGGTATTGATGGGCCTTTATTTTCTGGCTTATCTTCTCCTAGAACTATTCCTGTTATATTCCGCTGGAGATACATCACTTCGATATCGTACTCCGATCTTGCAGCTATAAAAGTGAGCCCAGAAACCTGGTAAAAGTTATTGCTGTCCTCAGTGTTAGTTAGTATTGTGTAGGGGTGTATCCAGGTAGAGCCCCTCTTATAAAGCGTGCCTCTTTCTGTACGCCTTGCCTTTAAATTAGCAGCTAAGCGCTCACGTACACCAAGGCCGTTAATAGATAGCGAAGCCGTGGAGCTTTGAAGGTTGGTCCACTGAGTAGGCTCTACATAGTTACTACCAGCTGAAGCGTTCACTTTAATTATACCGAGATCAAAATCTGAGATTCTATCTCCTATAAGAGTAGAGGGCTGTTTAAACTCATAGCGAGCCGCTACAGGGTTAGTAGCTGTTATATCTATGCTGCTAAATTCCTGAGACTGCTCAGAGCTGTATCTATTTACTCGAAAATTATCTATTCTATAGTTTATGGCTCCGCTTGAATTTGTCGCAGCTATTAGTGTTGAATCTGTAGCGCCTAAGTGATTTTTGCCCTCTAGTATTGCTGAAAGCTGAAGCCCTGAGCTAGCTACAGCTAGAGGCTCCGTTACTATTTCAAAAGGTATTGTTAAAGGGATAGGCATATAGCCTACTAATGGATCATAAGTCCCTACTATCTTATCAAAATCTGTACTTAAAATTTGATAGAATGAAGCGCCTGTCTCCCATGTTAAAGGTCCAGAAATTCCTGAGCTAATTTCTAGGCTGTCAATAGGGTTTAAAGGGTTGTAACTTGGAAAGCCTGAGCTAGTGTAGTTTATATAGCCTACAAATTCCTGGTTTGCTGAACTAAAGCCTAACCCTTTTTTAATATAACGTACAGCGCCGCCACCGTCTCCTAGCTTAAGCTGAATCTTTAAATTTAACCGAGCTACTCGGTCTAAATCGTTAGATATAAACCCAAACGAGCCAGCTACATAGTGAAAAGTACCCGATATACATAAGCGCTCACCCACTGCGTACTCAATATCCTCATCATCTAGTACTGTTTGATTAGTTAAATCTGTTCTAGTGTATACGCTGTCGCTTACTAGTGATCTAGTGCCTTGGTAGTCTCTGGATCTGGTTACTTTTTTAAACGAGGGAACTGTAGAGCGAGCCCAGCCGGCTAGCTTCTCCCATTGCGCCGAATTACTGCCAAAGATTGCTCCAATTGTTACGTTTGCGCTAGTGTTATAAGTTACTGAGCCATTGCCTAGCATATAATTAGCTACAGAAAGCTCACCAGTTGCGTGCGATTGTAAAGAGCCTAAAGGTACCCACCATATAGAGCCCTCAGAGGCGAAAATACAAGCGTTAAAAGTTACTGCTAAGCTTTCAAGTACTTCATAAGCTGAAAAGTATTCATTTGAGCCGTCTTCGTCTTTTTTGTAGTAAGTTTCGTGTGATACTTTGGCGTTTTGTAGCTGCTTATTTTGGTTGCTTCCTATTAGATCTTTGTACTGCTTACCTATCATGTCCTCAAAGAACTTGAGCTCTACATCTGAAGCGGCCCACTGTGGAGATATGTATAGTTTTTGCAGTACGTTATGTAAGTGCTCTAATATTGTAGCCGTTCCCTCGTAGGCTGTACCGTCATTGTTGTACTTTATACCTTTGAGATTAGCTAAACCGTCTACAGCTGTAATTGATATAGAGGCATTTGGGGCCATGTCTGGGATTACAACTTGCTCGGGTAGTATCTCACCTTGCCAAAACAATGTATTTGTAGCGTCCTGGTCTTTATAGATCTGTATCACCCAACTGCCCTCCGGGTTATCGCTTAGTAAATCGTAGAAAGCATTAAAAAAATTCGTGTAGCTTGTTGTTGCGTCATTTTGATACATCGTGAACATCACTCTACTGCCTACAATAGGCTTACATCTGTCGTACTGGTCAAAATCATAAGTAAGCCTGAAGCCATCAGGCCCTAAATTGAAAGGTATATTTTGATCACTTGCGGCTGCAGTAGTGCCAATTTTAACAAGCCAGTCCTCGCCTGAGATATCTGTAAATTCTGCTTTAAAATACGTTGTCATTAGAATCTGTTTCTGTCTCGTGTGGCTCTGTCGTTACTTATCACAATGTCATCGCCAGAGATTCGGCCATAAACTTGAATCGAATTGCCTCCTATCATATCCTTAAGCTTAGATAGTGGAGCTATCACCTCCGGGTTGCCGCTAGCTCCTGAGTACTCGCCTACCTCAACTAACGATCTACCAAAAGCGATACCTCCCTCAGCTAAAGCCGGAACCGAACCAAAAGCCGCCTTAACACTACCTACAGCGGCGGCTATAAATGCTGGGATTGTAAGCCCTCCGCTGGCCTGGTTAGCTACGTTAGTAGAGCTTGAAGCGCTAGTAATTGCGTGAGATATAGCTTCGCTTATTAGTATTTTTATAATAGATTTAACCATATTTTTTAGACCGTCCACAAAGTTCTCGCCGTCTACTATAGCGCTTGCGAAAACATCTCCAATTTGTTTACCTAGGTTTGAAAAGGCTGTAGTTGTAAATTCAACAACCTCATTTATTTTTGTAGTTGTTCCTTCTATTCCTGTACTGAAGTCATCTAGAAAGTCTAAAAGCTGGCCGCTGCTTTGTACTGTAAACGTCTGTATTCCGTTTGTTAGGTCTTGAGTAATTACTGTATTTATACCTCTTAACCTTAACAGTAAACCGTCAAGTTTTTTGTTATAATCTTCAGCCTTTTCTATATCTGGTATTATTTCAGAGCTAGATATTTTATTATCTAAATCTAAAATCTGGGCGGCGATCATGTCTTTTTCTGTTAGCCACCTTTCTAAATCCTGTTTAGCCGTGTCTAGCCCTCTCTTTGTGCTTGCGTTTCTGGTTTTATCATAAGCCTTTTGCGCTCGATCTACTTGGTCCTGTACCAGGATTATCATTTCTAAAGTTGTATCTAAACCTTCGTTTAGCTTGCCTTTTGCTTCTTCGTTAGATAAAAATTTAAGTTGTTTGCGCCAGCTTTCTGTCTTTATTGTTGCGTTATCTGCTGCTAAATTATAGCCAACAACAGCCGCAGTCAATATAGCTATAGCTGTAGCCGCCAGCACTACAGGGTTAGCAGCTAGAGCAATATTCATACCTATAACAGCTGCAGTCATTCCGCTAAAGGCTGCAATAATTTGAGGCAAAATTATGAGCATTGGCCCCAGTGTAGCTAAAAAAGTACCAACTACAATAATAATTTTTTTAGTAGAATCTGAAAGGCCTGTAAATTTTTTAGCTAAATTTATAATTGAATCTAGCAAAGCATTAATAGGCGGTAGCAAGTCCTCAGCTAAAGCGGCCCCGGCAAGCTTTAAATTGTCTAGGGCTGTGCTAAACTTTCCAGCAGCCGTCTTACTTAGCTTATCCATAGCTCCCTCGGCTAGCCCTCCCTCCTCGTTAAAGCTCTTTAAAGTGGCGTTAAATTGCTCTACGCTAACCCGCCCAGCGCCGAGCTCTGAAGGCAGTAAGCCAGTGGCATCTGACAGAGCTTTGAATATCGGTATACCTCTTTCAGCTAGCTGGTTCAAGCTCTCTAGTTCTACCTTCCCTTTGGCGTTAACCTTTGAGAAGATCGCAGCTATCTCGTTAATGGGCTGGCCTGTTGTAGCTGCGATATCTCCTAAGAATTGGAGCTGTTCATTTACCTCGCTTATCTTAGTACCTGAAGCTATGAGCTGACGCGCTGAGGTAGCTACAGCGTCAATCTGAAATGGCGTATTAGCTGTGAACTCGTTGAGCTGTTTCATCATGTCGGCCGCTTGCTTAGCGCCTCCAGTTAATGAGATGAAGCTTACCTCCATTTTTTCCAGGTCCGCAGCGCTCTTTATCGCCATGGCTCCGATACCTAAAATAGGTAGAGTTATAGATCGCGTCATTTGCTGACCGAGCGCCGTAAAATTACGAGTCATTGAGCGCATATTACGCTGTGCTCTACCTAGGCTATCGTTAAGGTTTTTTGTATTAGCGCCTATATGTACTACTAAATCTCCGAGCTTTGCCATTATTTTTTATTCTTTGCCAAGCTCTTAAGCATCCTAAGACCGTCCAGCTGTGGCTTGTTTTTTATCTCCTTTTTCTCCCATGGGAAGACTGCTAAATCTCTGGGCTTTATACTCGCCCCCTTCTTAGTGTGTACGTTTAACAGTAGTGCAGTCTGCCACCTGGTTCGCTCCCAATTAGAGCGCTCTAGTATCTCCTGGCTTTTTCTCTTCCCTTGTACTGCATTACTTAGCTCCTCGAACGTTAAAGAATAAAGAGCCGCCGGGGCTAAGCCTAACAGACCTAACCCCAGCTCCTCTATTCTGTTCCATGTTAGAGGCTCTTTCTCTTCTTTTTTTTTGTGTCAGTTTTAGGATCTCCTCCCATCGCTGACTCCATGACTTTAACTAACTTAGGTAAGTCTTGTACCGTAATTAGCCCGAGCCATTCGTCTACACTCAAATTAAATTCTATACATTGAGCCGCGCAGCCATCTACTACAAAGTAGTAAATTAGCTCAGGTATCAAAGTAACGTCTGAAGCGTCAACCTCTACGACCTTAACCCCTGTAGACTTCTCGAAATTTCTCCAAGCTCTAAGCGTAGCTTTTACCGGATAGCTTTTTTCATTGAGTGTTATAACCATTATGAGATAACGTTATAAGCTATAGTCTCGACGAGTTGTACTTGACATGTGAATGTAGCGTTGTCTTCAGTACCTCCTGTTAAGTCTAAAGCTGTTATAAAGCCTTTTGCTTCGAACTCCATATCGCCAGCGTTAGGCGTTGAGCCTGAGCCTATAATCTGAGTTAACTTAACATCTAGCTTAGTCTTTGCGTTCTGAAAGTCGAAGAGCTCGTGAAAGCCGTTTGTAGCATCGTTAGCAAACATCCCACTAAAGGAAAGAGTAGCCTCCATCATACCAGGAAGTAAAGCTTTATATCCCGCGTTTGATTTCGTAGTTGTGTCCCTCATATCTACGTTAGTACTTATGCTACAGTCAGTAAGGTTGTTCACCAAAACTTCACTAGCACCAACAGCGGCTAAAGTTACTTTAAGATTTGAGCCGTTAATTATTCCAGTTGTTTCTGCCATATTTTCTAATTTTTGTTTTTTCTTCTACGTTTGTCACCACCGACTAAGGCCGTGACCATAATATCTATAAACCCAAATATTTTTACCGCTGGGTTATTTGACGGTACGAGTGAGAAGATCGCCCTCGCTGCGATTAGTAAGGCGAAGATTATACTCTGCCAGTGTGTAGCTATTAAGTCCATTTATATATTTTTAATTCTTACGGTGTAATCCTGAATCGCAGCCCAAAGCTTGCGACTTTCGTTAACGTCCATTTGCTCGTTGGTGTAGTTAATAGAGTCGACTTTAACTGTGGCGAACGTTCCATTTACACGGTCCAGAGAAGCCCTAACAGCTACCCCTAGATCAACAGTTTTGTTATATGTATCCTGAAAGCTGTACACCTCTAAGCTCGCCTCGTCTATCTCGCCGTTCTCGTTCTTTGTATTGCTGGGCTGGTTGCTTACAACTGAATAGACTATATAAGGGGGGTTAATATCTGGAGGCGCGATCTCTGGGAAGATCTTAGTGAGTACCATCTCTTGAACTGATACGTTTGTTACTGATCCAACAAATGTAGAACCAGCCGAAAAATAAAAATTCGAATCTCCGCCAGTAGCTTTCGTGTAATAGGTATATGTGTTGGTAGATGTAATTGTCGGCTGTGCATTAGAACCCCCTACCGCGACAACCATACTTCCAGCATTTACTACAATATCAAAAACAACTTTATAAGTTTTATTTATAGGTACAATTCCAGTTTGATATAAGTTACTTTGAGCTGTTTGTGAGCCGTTGCTTATCGCTTTAAGATTTCCTATACTCCAACCAGTACCTAACGTCCACCCCGCGCCAAGTTCTTTTACAGAAACGTTTGTAACTGAGCCAACAAAATCAGATTGCGCTTGAATATATAGTGTAGTTGAAGAAGATGCTGTACCTATATATTCATAGCTTCCGTTTGCTGTAATCGTTAAAGTTCCTGACGGTGTACCGGTAAAGATTTTTAAAGTGCCAGCAGTTCTTATAACGTTTATTGTTGTTTTATATGATTTGTTTACTGTATATAAACTTTGATATAAATTAGAATTTGAGCTTTGTGAGCCATCACATGATGCTTTATCATTTGCAATGCTCCAGCCTGTGCCTTTATTCCAATTGCTATCATTTGCAAAATCTCCATTCGTTACAAGCTCCGAACCTGTAGCGCTAAAATTTCCATTCGTTACAAGCTCCTCCCCAGAGGGCGCGAAGGTGTCAGTACTAAAGCCAATGTTTTGCTGTACTGGTATAGCCCTAGAGAGTATGTTATATATTGCTTTCCCTACCTTCATAGCTTACTTGTATATTTAGCAAATTCCTGTCTGAGTAAAATTATTTGCAGCTTCTCGCTCCTCCCTTTTGTAGCCTTCATACCTCTAGAGAATACTCCTGTGTTTTGAGTTTTATGTTTACCTCCGAACCTGGGGCCGAAATCTCCTTTCTCTACAATATGAGCATAGAAACCATCCTGATATTTGCGAGTTTTACGGCGTCCTATTGCGTTAGTTCTAGGCCCAGCCATAACCGTATTTCTATCTTTATCTGGCTGCCATGTGCCTGAGGACTTTCTAAGCTGGCCCTTCTTTATTTTTCTGCCTCTCAAAGAAGTGTCTTTGTCTAGGTCTTTTACGTTAGCCGCTAAGTAGTTGGCGTATACATTACCTACTCTTTCACCTATATTCACTAGAGCCGCCGAGTCTTTTACGCTCCACTTGGCTAGCTTATCAATGTTTTTGTATAGCTGGTTAGCCCCTGAGATAGTTACACTCATTAGTTCACAAGTAGTTCAGTGATCACTCTAAGCTGTTCGCGGCCTACTTCCTGGACTCCTAAAATCTCGTATATTTTACCGCCGTAGCTAATCCTGTAAGACGGTGAAAGTAGAGCCACCTGAGAAGATTGACGAATCATAAACGTAACGGATTGAAAGCTTACAAGCTGCTCGGCGCTATTGCGCTGTGAGGCTGAGTCTTTGCGATCTATAGCAGCCCAAACAGTAGCGTATGTGGACCAGCTCACAGTGCGCTCGCCGTAGTCGTTTATAACTGACGTAGGGCCCTGTATTATTACCCTCCTATCTAATGAGCCAATATTCATTTAAGAGATATAAGCCTGTAGGGGTTTATAATTGCTTTTATACCAAAAGGTATAACGGCCGTAATAGTTCCGACTACTACAGCTCGCCTGTTCTCGAAGTAATGGGCTGCCAGCATTTTGATGGCGTGAGTTAGTGGAGGGTTTATTTGATTAGCTACCGAACCAATAACGTTAACGGCTCCGATTCTGTAGGGGTCCGCTGTAGGCGTATCTCTAAATATGATCTTCATTATACCGAGCTCAATACCGCTGTAGTATTTGCTTGTATTTAGAGTTATAGGTGTGTTGTTATTCTCTTCGTAGTATGAGATACCGGTTACAGTATTTGCTGAGTACGGTACCTCTAAATCGTTAAAGTCTCGACATGTCAAAAGCCAGGTCGTAGTTTTAAAGTGTCTACCTGTGTAGTCCTGTATTGACTGAGTGGCGGCGTCAATAATCGCCGTTATAGTTGCGTCTTCATCTGTATGGTCCACACGTAGGAAGAGCTTCATATCTGCTAGAGATACAATATTAGTTCCTGTAGGTTGTGCTGTGTAGGTAAAATTCATCTGAAGAGTATTAAGTAAAAAAAAAGGGAGCGAGCGAGTAGCCCGCCCCCATTCTCATAGTAGTATATTATACGACTCCAGTAACTGAAGCGAAGGCTCCCGCTTGGCGTACATCTACATCGTAGAACTTATTCAAGTGTAGAGCCACCTGAGCAGTCCCGGCGTTAGTGTACGGATCTACTAGCAAATCCATACCTCCAAAGAAAGCAAGTACTAAACCTTGGCGCCAGTCACCGAAGCAAATAGAGCCCTTGTTTGTTGCGCTGTCTACTAGGTTAGGCGTAGCTGTAGCTGAGAAGCCGTCAAAGCTTTGACCTGCCCAGAAAGCGTTAATAGAGTCGACTGTAGCCAAATCTCTAGAAACTTTCCACCCTGTTGGACTCATAGCCCACTTGCAATCCTCGAAACGTCCTCCAGCAGCTAAAACTAGCTTCTCCATATTAAAGAGAATCTCTGGGGTTAGAGCTCCACCGTTAGCCGTCACAGCTGTATTGTTAGCTGTCATAGCCTTAGCGAAAGCTGAAGCATCAATAGTTGTATTGATACCGTCCACTAGCTCGCGAGCGATGAGCGTATCGACTTCTGCCCCTCCTTGGATTAATAACTGTTTTGAAAATACAGATGTATTCGTAACCCTTTGAGGCGTTAGCGTTAGCTCGTCCATAGCTAAACCTGAAGCAGCTGTAGCTTGTACCTCTGTTTTGATATGTCCAACTGCCTTAGCTGAAACTCTAGGGAACTGCAAATTCCCTGTAGCTCCGTAGATAGTGGTAGCTCCAAGCTCCTCAATCTTAGTAGGCGCTCGCAAAGCTGCGATAGCTCCCGGTACGTTAGTAGGTACATAGCCTGAACCGTCACCGCTTCCAGCTTGGAAGTTGTCAGCTCCACCAGCACGTTGTAACGCCTTCTCAGGTATTCCGATCTGGCCGGTCATCTGTAAGCCTCGGGCTTGCATTTCAGAACGTGCCTCTTGAGCCCACTCTGCCTCTGCTCCCTCTAGCCCTCGGCCATGAGATACAGCCTCAACAGCGCGAGAGAGAGAAAAGGAACGGCTTACTTTGTCCATCTCTTTAGTCTCACTTACTGAGTTGCCAGCAAAGCTAGCCTGGCGTGCTATCATCTCTTCATGAGCTGCACGGCGCTTGATCTTGTTATCTAAGCGAGTAATTTCAGACTCGAGAAAGTCAGCTCTCTGCTCCTCTTCGTTTGTGAGCTCGCGCCCTTCTGTGTCTGTATTCTCAATTAAACCAACATGCTCCTCGTAGTTTTTGCTACGAAGAGACTTCATTTCATTTAAATTCATTTTTTTACTTTTATTTTTTACTTTTATTTTGTCGCTGGCCTTTGGCTCAGCTGTACGAATTTCTTTATCTTCCTCCTCTTCCTTTCGTGCTATTACAGTAGCTTCTTTATACGCTGGATAAGTAACGGGGCTAACGTCCAATAGTTGAGCCACCTCCTCAACTTTCCGTGTCGAACGGTCTTCGCTCCAGGTTTGCTCTTTGATTGTGAACGCAAACGAACTTTGAGAGATATCACCCCTTTGAATAGACTCATATAGATCTGTAGCGTACTGTTGATTGCCTAGCTTTACCCTGTATTTTAGTCCGATATCGTCAGTACTTAGCTCTAGAGTGCCTGAGCTAGTACGTCCTAACACTAGGCTCGGATCGTGATTTACAAGTGCTCTTACGTCATTATCTAAAACGTTATCGAAAGCTCCTCGCGCTATCGTTTCACGAAAGGGGCCTATGTTTGTCTCAGTGTCGTACTTCGCAGCGTAGCCCTCTATTATGCGCTCGCCGTTCTCTTCTCTAGTTTCTAGCGTGCTATCATGCTTAGAGTAGTGAGCCGCCGTTAGTAGCTCGCTTCTTTTTTCGTCATCCATTCGTTGAATCTGTTTTAGATATTGAATCACTGTAAGCGCCGAGCTTATCTAGTGCTATCTGGTTAACTTGTACCGTGTGTACATCTCCCCCATCTACGGGGTTCATCTCCTCCTCCATTCTAACCTCGTTAATGCTAAGAACTCCAGCTTGTAATAGCTGTGTGAAGTAGTTCGCCCTGGCTGTACTATCTCCTCTCTGAAGATCTACAAGCCTAAACTTTGTGTAAATCTCTGGGCGTTGGAAGGCTGGTATTAGCTTCCTGTCTATTTCCTGTTCTATTCTTTGGGTCCAGGGTACTATCGTATGGCGTGCATACATTAAGTTTTGCTGCTCTACGTTGTTGTATGTCGTTTGGCTAGGGAGCTGAACTAGTGAAGGAGGCACGCTAAAAATTCTACATATCTCCTCTGCCTGGAACTTTCGAGTTTCTATAAATTGAGCTTCATCTGGCGAGATCGAAATTCTTTGATATTTGAAGCCGAAAGGCATAAGCTTGGTACCGGCCTGAGCTGCTCCGTGATTCCATGAGCCCTGGATCATATCCATCTGCTCCTTCTTTAAAGGCTGCTCTGAAGTAAGTACACCAGTCATTTGGCCGCTTTGCCCGAAGTATTCAGCTCCGAAGTCCTGGGCGCTTTTAGCTAGTCCTAAATTTTCACGGTGTAGCCTTATCGGGCTCATGCGCTGTAGGTTACAAATCTCTAGCATATTCTCAGGGCGAACAGCTCCGAAGTCTTTAACTATGTAAACCCTCTCGCCTTTTACTTCTCTAAGGTCTACATCTGTAGCGTGTACAGGGTGAAGAGCTACAGCAAAGCCGCGCTCGTCTCGCTCTATTACTGCGTAGCCCATACCGTAAACCAGGGCCGAAGCTGTCAAAGTTTCCCAGAACTCAAAAGCTGTTTGGTATGCGTTAGGCTTTATTTTTATAAGCTCGTGAGCTGGGTGTACGTTGGCTATATGTACCTCTTTACCGCTTCGCTCGTAGATATCTAAGCCTAATGAGGCTATAGTAGTGGCAATCTTATAAACGCAAGCATAGACCGTACTAATGGCCATTGCGTTAGATTCGTTAATATTTGCCCCGGCTTTAGTTAGCCCATAGAGGCCCGCCGCTTCGGCTACTGTGTTAGAGTCATATTTAGCGACTCTATAACGAAAAATACTTTGTAAACGGTCTTTTAGTGTAGCCATGCGCGCACGCATTTTAAGGCTATAAATTCAAAAAAAGCGACTTATAAAGAGACAATTTCTAACATCATATCCTTGTCGTTATTAGCGTTTTGTACGTAGCTATTTAGAGCTATTATTGAAGCGATAACGCCGTCTACTTTTTTATTCTCTTTTTGTTCTTTAATTACTCGCTTATTCTCGTTGTTATCGGTGTAAATAATAGCACAACCGAACTGCCATCTAAGGCATCTATTGCCTCCATGTATTACGTTGCCCTTCATTATTTCCATCTCCATCTCCTTAGTCGGTCCATTCATAGATGTTATGTTTTGGGCCATTGGCTGCATGGTTATTTCTTCCTCTGTAAGCTCCGCGACTATGTAAGTACTAAACTTAGGATCGTATCCAATCTCTCTCACGTCATACTTAGCGCATTGGTCCAGGATATACTGTTTCACAATTCTATAGTCCGTCACATTTCCGGGTGTTATGGTCAAATCTCCCTCTCTTTCATAGCTTAAATAGTCTACACCAGCGGCCAGCTTCTTATTGTGAGCCTTAACAGAGTTAACGAATTGATGACAAAGCATATAAAAGCAATCGTTTTCGTCATCTCTAAACATTAAAGCGAAAGCTGTAAGGTCCTGAGTACTGGCTAGGTCTAAGCCTCCGTAAGCTGGTAAGCTCGCGAGCCTTTCGAAAGGTATCTCTTTATCTCCCTTCATATAGATGTCGTCAGGGATCCATGCAGTCTCGGCGCTGGTCCAAATGTTAAGATGTAGCCGCAAGAAGCTGTTTATATAGCTCGGGTTAGCCTTAGCTTTTTTTACCGCGTCTATAAAGTAAGCTTCATTGCATATAGTTCCGTAGCCTGGATTAGCTTTGCGCCAGGTGTCGGGGCTGGTCCAATCATCATCTGGCTCAGCTTTGTAAAGTACAGGCAAAAAAGTGTCATCTTCTAGTGATCCATTAAGTACTTTTTCGCTGTACTCGTGCATTTCGTAGCAAATACTTGCACGATCATGGCCGGCTGTAGTGAGTGAGATTATAACCGGCTGCCTCCTGGCTCCTACTGAAGTCGTGAGAACATTCCATAATTCAAAATTTTGCTGCGTGTGAAGCTCATCAAAGATGATTCCATGACAGTTTAAACCGTGCTTTGTGTACGCTTCAGCGCTTATTGACTTATACCAGGAGCTCTTATATTCTATTGTATTTCTTAATACTTTCGCCTTAGATCTTAGATATTTATTATTCTTTATCATTTCTTGGGCGATATGAAAGACAATATTTGCCTGGCCCCTATCACCAGCCGCGCTTATTATTTCAGCGCCAGGCTCGCCGTCACCAAATAGCAAATAGAGCGCTAAAGCGGCGGCTAGGTTACTCTTTCCGTTCTTTCTAGGTATTTCTACATAGCAAGTTCTATACTTCCTTAGCCCTGTATCCTTATGCTTCCAGCCAAATAGCGGGCGAACTATGTCATCTTTCTGCCATTTTTCTAAAATAAAAGCTTTACCGGCTAGCTCTCCTTTGACGTGGGTACAGAACTTCTCTATAAAATTTACAGCTCGTTCGGCTGCCTCTTCGTCAAAGTAGTAGTTCATTCTGTTTTAATTATGCTATTTGGTGAGCGTGTTCACTTTCTGTTTTAGTTCTTGTTCAATTTTTTTGCACCTTTCTTCAATTACTGAAACATTAAGAGCGTCGGGTTTTTGATCTGTGTTAATGGGTGTTTCACCCATAAGCCATATTAACTCCTTTATCACTTGCTCTTTGGCGTAAGTATCTACTGCATCAACTACATTCAACTCGTTATACTTTTCGTCGGTTGTAAATCGCTGAAGTATTTCTATGAATTCTTTTTCTTTTTCTATTTTCATATTGTAAATCTACCTCAGAAAGTCTTTTAGCTCGTCCTCCTCCTCTACTCCCTCGCCGGCCCACTTCTCGAGCCTGGCGATTATAGCCTGTTTTCTCATTCTAGCCTCCTTAAGCTGCTGCCACTCTGGACGCATGCGAGAATATACATCTCCACTTTTGCCAGTTACTTGGTAGCAAGTGCCTTGAGTATCGCAAATGTTTTGCAGCTGGAACTCTTCAGCCTCCACACAGCTGAGCGTGTAGATCAAAGATTGTACTCCAGGCGTTAAAGTTTTGTTAGCTCCATACTGAAGGAGCTTTAAATCGTAGATCTGTTGTTGTTTATCGGTCATTTTATATACTGTTTAATTACTATGTTCATCTCGCTTTCCATCCATTTTTTAGCTAGAGTATTTATCACTTCAACTTTTTCATGTATGGGCCTGGGCTCCTCCATGAGTGCCCTGAGTTCTTTAACGCCAATTAATCTTTTCATGTCTTTAAAATAAGGGAGCTCTATAAGCTAGCTATTCAAACTAAGTAAGGACTTCTCCTGTTACGTTAAGCCTCAGAGCTCCCTGTTTATAATTGGCCCATGTTATTCGAGCTGAAGCCAGCACACTCGCCGTCTTTCGGATAAGCTAGCTCCATGAACTCGCCACACAGTTCACACTGTACATCGTGTACTATTCCTTTGCCAGCTACGTATTTGATTGTACAGCTGCTAACTGTTACCTCTTCATCTGGTGAGCAGTAGCATTTAAAAATGGGCATGTCCTTTTGGT
>Ga0208814_1000857_pt1 | contig 15825 bp, 13 predicted proteins | sample MalvirAntarct_55_FD_184253 | JGI IMG/M metagenome (GOLD analysis project Ga0208814, IMG submission 184253) | Marine viral communities from the Global Malaspina Expedition - Malaspina viral metaG Antarct_55 (SPAdes) (version 2) | ecosystem: Environmental > Aquatic > Marine > Oceanic | place...
GGATTATTAAAGTCAAACAAAAAAACATTATTAGTTGGTTCTTTATTTACTCTTGGGGGGCTTTCAATAGGTAGTTATATAGGAACAAGAGAAGTAGAAAAATTAAAAAAATAAAATTATGGCAATTAGGAATAGCACAATAAACAATTATGTAGATAGACCCTTATCAAAAGGAGAAAGAAGAATGTTGTTAAGAGCACAAAGAGGAGGTATGGAGCCTAGAAGAGATAAATATACACAAGAAGAAAAGCAGAGGATGATTAATCAGAGAATAGCTGAACAAAATCAGATAATAGCTGAACAAAAAAATAGAGTATTAGAATGTGGTCAAGAATTAAACTCTGATAAGAAAGCAATTGATTTTTCAATAAGTCTATTGGATTCAGCTAATAATAGAGATGAAGTTTTTAGACCTAGAGAGAAAATGTCTACTATTTTTGGTATTACACCTCCTGCACCTTATATGTGTGATTCTGAAGAATGTCAAGAGCAGAACATAAAACATAGAAGGAGTGAAATAGACTTTCAAAATAGCAGAATAGGTAAAGAAATGCAATGTTTAACAGACTGTATCAAAAATAAAAAGCAAAATGAAGAATTGGATTATTTGCTTCAAGAAGGTAGGGATATAGATTCAGGGCATAAAGCACGAGTAATACAAGAATTAGATACTATAAATTATGCTTATAATTCTAAATGTGGTTCTTTTAAAAAAGCTAATAAATCAGAAGCTGAAAATAAGAATAAGAATCTTTATTTGATTTTAGGTGCGATAGTAGTTTTATTAATACTAAAAAAATAAGATTATGAAAATAGACAACAAGACATTATTACTAATAGGAGGAGTGTTATTCGCCTACTTTATATTTAGAAAATTGAAACCTACAAAGTATGGAGGAAGAGGAAATTGTGCCTCTTCTTATGGACCTCAAGGTCTTATATTTGAAGGTAAATGTCAGAAATGTCCTGAAACAGTCCTCGAAAATGGAATTATGGCTCCTACTTCTTTTGAAAATGAATGTATGAAAACAGGGAGAAGTAGAGGTAATTTGGAAGGAACAATGGATATTGGAAATACAGACCCAATTAAAGAATGTCCAATTGGTATGGTTAAAAAACCTATTCGTGGTCCACAATACGGAATAAAACCACTTCCTCAACAAGAAGAAAGAGATAGAAAAAGGACAGAGTTGGCACGATTAAATGCACCCTGTATTTTATCAGAAGAGGCAAGAGCCATAAGAGAAAGATGGAAAAATGAACCATTAAGGCAATAAAATTAATATTATGAAAGAAGGACACGAGTATTTTGCAAGGCAAGAAGAAGAAATATCTAATAAGTATATGAGTGCTAATGGAGATGGTAATATGCAAATTGACATCCCTAAAGCTACCGGTTTAGATTCAATTACTAATAAGATATACTTAGGAGGAGCAATACTCTTAGGAATAGGAATTGTCCTATTTATATATAAAAAAAATAAAAAATAGAAATTATGAATGAAAAGGTATTATTATTTATAGGAGGGTTTATTTTCGCAGTTGTTACTGCAAGAAAGGCTTATGCTCCTAACAGAGATAACCAATTAGGTACACCACCAATACCTCAACCCAATTTAGCTAATAGAGAATGTCCTGAAGGACAATATAAAGACTCTATTGTTTGTACTATGGGTATGGATGCGGGTTCTCTTGCTTGTGCTGAAGAAAGTAAAAGATTAGGAGGATTTAGGTGTGTAGAATATAATAGACCTCAAAGTAATAGTCCATCGGATTTAAGTTTTCTAAGACCTCAAAGTCAAAATGATTGCTCTTTAGGAACATATTTTAAAGAAAATGAATGCCTTACTTCAGACCAAATTATTGACAGAAGGACTCCCCAAAGTCAAGAAGTTTGTCCGGAGTCAGTTGAACTTGGTTGTGGTATGCCGGGTCCGGGAAGATTATGCACCAACCAAATGAGGAGAGGAACTCCTTTTATACAAGATTGTATTAGTGCAGGTTTAACGAGAAAAATGTCAAGACCTGTATAGTGTCATATTCTATAACTGCATATACAAAAAGACAAGCTACCAAGTATGGGGTTAAAGTAAAACCTTCTAAAGTAAAGGGTAAGAAGATAGATGTATTTAAGGGAGATAAAAAGGTAGCAAGTGTTGGAGCATTAGGATATAATGATTACCCAACCTATATAAAGAAGAAAGGAAAAAAGTATGCTGATGAAAGAAGAAGGCTTTATAAGAAAAGGCATACTAAAGACAGAACGAAAAGAGGTACACCGGGATGGTATGCCGATAAATTATTGTGGTAAAATAAAATAAGATGAAGATAAATAAACCTTTAATTTTTATAATAGGCTTTGTAGTTGCTATAAAAATTATTAGTAAGAAAGTAGAAGCTAGAGAAACAAATAAATTATGAAAGAATCAGTTTTTGTTTTATTTGGGGTAGCATTAACATACTACTTGTTAAAAGAAAAAATTTGGGAAGGACCAAAAGGAGGAACTATTAAGTGTAATTCTTGCTCTTGGTCTTGGAATGAAAAAGATGGTGGAGATGATATGTATGTTTGTCATAAATGTGGAAATGATAATTCCAATATGTATAATCAAGATAAATAATGGTAGAAAGAATTTTTGTAAATAGATTTGATAATAATAGTTATACTCTTTCAAAAAAAGAATTTGAAGAAAACATAACTGATATTGCAGTCGTTTATGATTATTATAAGCATAATCCCCTAATATCAATTTCAGGAAAGAATAATTTACACGATATAAGAAAAATCATCTATTTAATTGATGAGCAACAAAAAGATATTGATATGTTTGGTAATGTGGTTATACAATTAAATAATCAATAAAGCTATGAAAGGATATTTAAAACATATAATAAACATATTAAAGTTTTATGATGTTCAACCTTTATTATTGTTTTGGTGTGTTTCTGATATATTAAATAATCAAATATTATGGACTGATTATCAATATTGGGCTGATTTAGGACAACCTAATACATATTATTTGTATTGTGTTTATATGATAGTTAGTATAGGGATTTTTAGTTCTATGTATTCTATTAAAAGGTGTTCTTATTTCGTTACAGGTTATCTTTTTTTAACTTTGTTCGCTACAGTAAGATACTTAGTTAATTTAATAACTGATGACACACAAAATTTTGATATTGAAGCATTTAGAGCACTCACTATAACTTTCTTTTATTTATTAATATGGGTTTGGATATGGGTAAAATTAAAAGCAGAAATGTTTCATAGAAAATTAAAAAACAATTAATGGCTAATTTTGATAAGGCACATACATATATTGTAAAAGAAGAGGGAGGTTATCAGCAATTACCTAATGATACGGGTAATTATTCTGATGGAATACTTATTGGTACAAACTATGGTATTAGTGCTGATACTCTTAAATCTTATTTAGGAAGAACACCTTCAAGAGATGAAATGAAGAATCTTTCTTTTGATGATGCAGTTATTATTTATATACAAAACTATTGGAATAAGATATTAGGTGATAAAATAAAAAATCAAAGTGTTGCTCTAATTATATATGATGGTTCTGTAAATCACGGAAGGGGTGCTATGAAGTCTGTAGTAGGAAATGCTATGAGGAATTTAAACTCTGACATTTCTAATGATTATGTTTTTACGGAAGCAGGAATCAAAAAGTTAAATTCATTAAATCAAAAAAAACTGTTTCAAGAAATATATAATGGCAGAAAGAAAAGATATGAAAGTGGACAATTAGCCTTTAGAACAGGTCATTTAAAAAGATTAAATGGAATTGTATTTTATCAAGTTAAAAAACTTCCCACTTGGGCTATCATATCTATTTCACTTGGAGTAGTTAGTTTATTAACCCTGTCAGCATATAAAATATACAAGAAGTAAAATGAATGAAAATGTAACAACAATAGTTATAAGTTTAATAACAGTTCTGTTTGGTGGTGGGGCTTGGAAATTTTATGAGTTTATAATAAATAAGAAGTCCGATGATAAAAAAATTGAATTATCCGAAAAAACTATGTATCGAGATGATTTGAAGAGTCGTGTTTTTAAATTAGAAGAAGATAAAGAAGAATGTATGAAATCCCTTATGGATATAAGTAAGTCTTTGTCAGCTTTAGAAATTAAAGTTGAATATATAGAAAAAGAAAACAACGAATTAAAAATTAAATTACAAAATAAATAAAATTATGATACTAACTAAAAAATCAACAACTATACTATCAGGGGTGGCATTAGCATCCGGAGCCTATATTTTATATAGAATGATGGTAAGAAAGAATAATAATCCTGAAGTAATAAGAGGAGTAATACAAAATTGGATAGATACTGTATGTAGACACGATGCCAATGATATAGTTTCTTTATATGCTCCTGATGGAGTTTTATTAGGTACTGTAGCAAAAACTATGAAAGTTGGGCAAAAAGAAATTATAGACTACTTTGATATGTTTGTAGGTAAAAAACCTTGTGGGTATTTAACAGAGATGAATGTTCAAAATTTTGGTTGTGATTATGCAGTTGCTGATGGAACATATACTTTTGAACTAACTAATGAAAAAGGAGAAATAGATATAGTACCTGCTCGTTACACTTTTGTTTTAAGAAGAATTAATGGTGTTTGGAAAATTGCTACTCATCATTCATCTGTTAATCCTGAATAAAACTGATGAGTATAACATCTAAACAATAATATAGATTCGATGCAAAACAGTATCTTTGCTATATATAGAGAAAATAAAATACAATTATTTTGTGTATCTTAAATAATTGATTATAAAATAAATAACATTAAATTATTGCCACCCCAATAATACTAATAAATAACTAATAATGGGTAATTTAAATGGTGGTCTAGGAGTAAGAGCCGGTGGTACAGGAGGCGGTGGAGGCGGTGCTCAAGGTGCAACAGGAACGCAAGGTCCTTCAGGTGGTGTTCAAGGAGCATCAGGAAGCCAAGGTAGTACAGGTTCAGGAACTCAAGGTGCAATTGGAACTCAAGGAACCATTGGAACCCAAGGAACAACAGGAAGTCAAGGAACTACCGGAACTCAAGGTACAACAGGAACTCAAGGAACCAATGGAACTCAAGGAACCAATGGAACTCAAGGAACAAACGGAACTCAAGGAACAACAGGAACTCAAGGAAATACAGGAACTCAAGGTGCTCAAGGTAGAATAGGAGGCAATGGTTCTCAAGGGACTACCGGAACTCAAGGAACAACAGGAAGCCAAGGTGCTACAGGTGCTACAGGAAGTCAAGGTGCTACAGGAAGTCAAGGAACGATAGGTGCTCAAGGTAGAATTGGAGGTAATGGTGCTCAAGGTACTCAAGGAACAAATGGAAGTACAGGTGCTCAAGGTACAAATGGAACTCAAGGTGCAGATGGAAGATTAGGTAGTCAAGGAACAACAGGTGCTCAAGGAACAAATGGAACTACAGGTGCTCAAGGAACAACAGGAACACAAGGAACAAATGGAGGAGTTGGTGCTCAAGGAACTAATGGTGCTCAAGGTACAACAGGTTCTCAAGGTACAACAGGAACGCAAGGAACAAATGGAACACAAGGTTCAACGGGTGCTCAAGGTAGAATTGGAACAACAGGTGCTCAAGGTGCTACAGGAACACAGGGAAGATTAGGAACACAAGGAACTAACGGAACTCAAGGTACAACGGGAACTACAGGTGCCCAAGGTACAACCGGAACTCAAGGTGCAACAGGAACACAAGGTAGAAATGGAACTCAAGGAACTAATGGTGCTCAAGGTACAAACGGAACTCAAGGAACTACCGGAACTCAAGGTACAACAGGTACTCAAGGAACAAACGGAACTCAAGGAAATACAGGAACGCAAGGAACTACCGGAACTCAAGGTACAACAGGAACACAAGGTAGAAATGGAACGCAAGGTACAAATGGTACCCAAGGAACTACAGGAAGTCAAGGAACTCAAGGTACTATAGGAAGTCAAGGAAGATTAGGAACTCAAGGTACAAATGGTGCTCAAGGAACGACAGGTCTTACCGGTATTCAAGGAACTAATGGTGCTCAAGGTGCTCAAGGTACAGATGGAAGATTAGGAAGCCAAGGTGCTACCGGAACTCAAGGTTCTACAGGTGCTCAAGGAATTAAAGGAGATTTAGGAAGTCAAGGAATACAAGGTGTTCAAGGTGAAAGAGGTGTTGGTGCTCAAGGAACAACAGGTTCTCAAGGTGCTACCGGAACTACGGGGAGCCAAGGGTCGGCAGGAACTCAAGGTACAAACGGAACACAAGGAACTCAAGGGACAACCGGAAGTCAAGGTGCTCAAGGTAGAATCGGAACTCAAGGTGCAAATGGTACTCAAGGAACTAATGGAACTCAAGGAACAACAGGTAGTCAAGGTGCTACAGGAACACAAGGTAGCCAAGGAAGAGCAGGTTCTCAAGGTACAAATGGAACACAAGGAACAACCGGAACACAAGGTACTACAGGAACGCAAGGAAGTACAGGTACTCAAGGAACTACGGGAACTCAAGGTGTAAAAGGAAGCCAAGGTACAACAGGAAGTCAAGGTGCTACAGGTAGCCAAGGAACAAAAGGTGCTCAAGGTACAACAGGAGCCCAAGGAACAACAGGTGCTCAAGGAATTCAAGGAGCCCAAGGAACTACAGGAACGCAAGGAAGCACAGGAACTCAAGGAACTACCGGAACGCAAGGAACTACCGGAACTCAAGGTATTCAAGGGGTTCAAGGAAGATTAGGAACACAAGGAAGTACCGGAACTCAAGGAACTACCGGGAGTCAAGGAACAACAGGAAGTCAAGGGATTCAAGGGATTCAAGGAAGATTAGGAACACAAGGAAGTACCGGAACTCAAGGAACTACCGGAACTCAAGGAACAACAGGTAGTCAAGGTGCTACAGGAACGCAAGGAACTACAGGAACGCAAGGAACTAACGGAACGCAAGGAACAACAGGTTCACAAGGAGTCCAAGGAATTCAAGGAAGAGGTGGTCCTCAAGGTGCTACCGGAACTCAAGGAACTACCGGAACTCAAGGAACTACCGGAACACAAGGAACTACAGGAACGCAAGGAACTACAGGAACGCAAGGAACTAACGGAACGCAAGGAACAACAGGTTCACAAGGAGTCCAAGGAATTCAAGGAAGAGGTGGTCCTCAAGGTGCTACCGGAACACAAGGTACTACAGGTGCTCAAGGTACAACAGGAGCCCAAGGTACAACAGGTGCTCAAGGAAGAATTGGAACAACAGGTGCTCAAGGAATTCAAGGAATTCAAGGAGTTAAAGGTGATGTGGGTGCCCAAGGAAATACCGGAACTCAAGGTGCTACAGGAACTCAAGGAACTACAGGTTCTCAAGGAACAACAGGAAGTCAAGGAGTCCAAGGAATTCAAGGAAGAGGTGGTCCTCAAGGTGCTACCGGAACACAAGGAAATACAGGTACTCAAGGTACAACAGGAGCACAAGGTACAACAGGTGCTCAAGGAAGAATTGGAACAACAGGTGCTCAAGGAATTCAAGGAATTCAAGGAGTTAAAGGTGATGTAGGAGCCCAAGGAACAACAGGTACTCAAGGTGCTACAGGAACTCAAGGAACTACAGGTTCTCAAGGAACAACAGGAGCCCAAGGTACTACAGGAGCCCAAGGAAGAATTGGAACAACAGGTGCTCAAGGAATTCAAGGAATCCAAGGAGTTAAAGGTGATGTAGGTGCCCAAGGAACTCAAGGAATCCAAGGAGGTAAAGGTGAAACAGGAGCCCAAGGGACTACCGGAACACAAGGAACAACAGGAAGTCAAGGTACAACCGGAACGCAAGGAACAAAAGGTGCTCAAGGTGCTACAGGAACTCAAGGAACTACAGGAACTCAAGGTACTACAGGAGCCCAAGGTACAACAGGAGCACAAGGAAGAATTGGAACAACAGGTGCTCAAGGAATTCAAGGAGTTAAAGGTGATGTAGGTGCCCAAGGAACTCAAGGAATCCAAGGAGGTAAAGGTGAAACAGGTGCACAAGGGACTACCGGAACACAAGGAACAACAGGAAGTCAAGGTACAACCGGAACGCAAGGAACAAAAGGTACTCAAGGAACAACAGGTACTCAAGGAGCAACAGGAAGTCAAGGAATTCAAGGAATCCAAGGTAGAATTGGTATAACAGGAGCCCAAGGAACTACAGGAACTCAAGGAAGCACAGGAACTCAAGGTACTACAGGTTCTCAAGGAGTACAAGGAATTCAAGGAAGAGGTGGTCCTCAAGGTGCAACCGGAAGTCAAGGTACTACAGGTTCTCAAGGAACAACAGGAACGCAAGGTGCAACCGGAACTCAAGGAATTCAAGGGATTCAAGGAGGTAAAGGTGAAACAGGTGCACAAGGAACTACCGGAACTCAAGGAACGACAGGAGCACAAGGAAGAATTGGAACAACAGGTGCTCAAGGAACAAAAGGAGATACAGGAAGTCAAGGAGCAACCGGAACTCAAGGAACTACAGGAACCACAGGTACTCAAGGAGCAACAGGTTCACAGGGAACAAAAGGAGATACAGGAAGTCAAGGTGCTACAGGAACTCAAGGAACAACCGGAACGACAGGAACTCAAGGAGCAACAGGTTCACAGGGAACAAAAGGAGATACAGGAAGTCAAGGTACTACAGGAACTCAAGGAACAACCGGAACGACAGGAACTCAAGGAGCAACAGGTTCACAGGGAACAAAAGGAGATACAGGAAGTCAAGGTGCTACAGGAGCACAAGGAAGAATTGGAACAACAGGTGCACAAGGGACTACCGGAACTCAAGGAGCAACAGGTACTCAAGGAACTACCGGAACTCAAGGTACAACAGGTGCTCAAGGAAGAATTGGAACAACAGGTGCTCAAGGAATTCAAGGGATTCAAGGAGTTAAAGGTGATGTAGGAGCCCAAGGAACAACCGGAACTCAAGGAGCAACAGGAAGTCAAGGAACGACAGGAGCACAAGGAAGAATTGGAACAACAGGTGCTCAAGGAATTCAAGGGATTCAAGGAGTTAAAGGTGAAACAGGAGCCCAAGGAACTCAAGGAACTCAAGGAACTACAGGAGCACAAGGAAGAATTGGAGCCCAAGGAACTACAGGAACTACAGGAACTCAAGGTGCAACAGGAGCACAAGGAACTACGGGTGCTCAAGGAACTACAGGAGCACAAGGAAGGATTGGAAATACAGGAGCACAAGGAACTCAAGGAATCCAAGGAATTAAAGGTGAAACAGGTGCACAAGGGAATACAGGTGCAACAGGAACTCAAGGTGCAACCGGAACTCAAGGAACTACCGGAACTCAAGGAGCAACAGGAAGTCAAGGAACGACAGGAGCACAAGGAAGAGTTGGAACTACAGGAGCACAAGGGACTACAGGAACTCAAGGAATTCAAGGAGTTAAAGGTGATGTAGGAGCCCAAGGTACTACAGGTGCTCAGGGAACAAAAGGAGCCCAAGGTGCTAGAGGTGCTCAAGGAACAACAGGTGCCACAGGAATTCAAGGAATCCAAGGTATTCAAGGAACTACGGGAACTCAAGGTGCTACAGGTGCTCAAGGAATAAAAGGAAATCAAGGAGTTCAAGGTGCTACAGGTGCTCAAGGAACAACGGGTGCTACAGGTGCTCAAGGAACTCAAGGAATTCAAGGAGTTAAAGGTGAAACAGGTGCTCAAGGTAGAACAGGAACTACAGGTGCTCAAGGTACAATAGGAGCCCAAGGTACAACAGGTGCTCAAGGAAGAATTGGAACAACAGGTGCTCAAGGAACTCAAGGAATTCAAGGAGTTAAAGGTGAAACAGGTGCTCAAGGAACAACAGGTACTCAAGGTGCTACAGGAACTCAAGGAACTACAGGTTCTCAAGGAACAACAGGAACTCAAGGTGCAACAGGAACTCAAGGAATAAAAGGAAATCAAGGAGTTCAAGGTGCTACAGGTGCTCAAGGAACAACGGGTGCAACAGGAACACAAGGAACAACCGGAAATACAGGTAGCCAAGGAACTACAGGTGCTCAAGGTAGAACAGGAACTACAGGTGCTCAAGGAACTCAAGGAATCCAAGGAGTTAAAGGTGAAACAGGCTCTCAAGGAACAACGGGTGCAACAGGAACACAAGGTGCTACCGGAGCCCAAGGTACTAAAGGTGCTCAAGGAACTACAGGAGCACAAGGAAGGATTGGAAATACAGGAGCACAAGGAACTCAAGGAATTCAAGGAGTTAAAGGTGAAACAGGAGCACAAGGAACTACAGGTGCCACAGGAATTCAAGGAATTCAAGGATTAAAAGGAACAACCGGTAATACAGGTTCTCAAGGTGCAACCGGTACTCAAGGAATAAAAGGAAATCAAGGAGTTCAAGGTGCAACAGGTGCTCAAGGAACTACAGGTGCTCAAGGTAGAATTGGAACAACCGGAAATACAGGTTCTCAAGGAACAACGGGTGCAACAGGTGGTCAAGGTATTCAAGGTATTCAAGGAATAAAAGGAACAACCGGAAACACAGGAAGCCAAGGAACTACAGGTGCTCAAGGTAGAATTGGAACAACCGGAAATACAGGTTCTCAAGGAACAACGGGTGCTACAGGCGGTCAAGGTATTCAAGGTATTCAAGGATTAAAAGGAACAACCGGTAATACAGGTTCTCAAGGTGCTACAGGTGCTCAAGGAATAAAAGGAAATCAAGGAGTTCAAGGTGCAACAGGTGCTCAAGGAACTACAGGTGCAACAGGTGGAACAGGTGGTCAAGGTATTCAGGGAATCCAAGGAATAAAAGGAACAACCGGTAATACAGGTTCTCAAGGTGCTACAGGTGCTCAAGGAATAAAAGGAAATCAAGGAGTTCAAGGTGCTACAGGTGCTCAAGGAACTACAGGTGCAACAGGTGGTCAAGGTATTCAAGGAATCCAAGGATTAAAAGGAACAACCGGAAATACAGGAAGCCAAGGAACTACAGGTGCTCAAGGTAGAATTGGAACAACAGGAAATACAGGTTCTCAAGGAACAACGGGTGCTCAAGGTAGAATTGGAACAACAGGAAATACAGGTTCTCAAGGAACAACGGGTGCAACAGGTGGTCAAGGTATTCAAGGTATTCAAGGATTAAAAGGAACAACCGGTAATACAGGAAGCCAAGGAACTACAGGTGCTCAAGGTAGAATTGGAACAACAGGAAATACAGGTTCTCAAGGAACAACGGGTGCAACAGGTGGTCAAGGTATTCAAGGAATAAAAGGAACAACCGGAAATACAGGAAGCCAAGGAACAACGGGTGCAACAGGTGGAACAGGTGGACAGGGTATTCAAGGAATCCAAGGAATAAAAGGAACTACAGGAAACACAGGAAGCCAAGGAACTACAGGTGCTCAAGGTAGAACAGGAACAACCGGAAATACAGGTTCTCAAGGAACTACAGGTGCTACAGGTGGACAAGGTATTCAAGGAATAAAAGGAACAACAGGAAACACAGGAAGCCAAGGAACAACAGGTGCAACAGGTGGAACAGGTGGACAGGGTATTCAAGGAATTCAAGGAATAAAAGGAACTACAGGAAACACAGGTAGTCAAGGTAGAACCGGAACAACAGGAAACACAGGAAGCCAAGGAACAACAGGTGCTACAGGTGGAACAGGTGGACAAGGTATTCAAGGAATCCAAGGATTAAAAGGAACAACCGGAAATACAGGTGGAACCGGTAGTCAAGGAACTACAGGTGCAACAGGTGGAACAGGTGGACAGGGTATTCAAGGAATTCAAGGAATAAAAGGAACTACAGGAAACACAGGTGCTCAAGGTAGAATTGGAACAACCGGAAATACAGGTGGAACAGGTAGTCAAGGAACAACAGGTGCTACAGGTGGAACAGGTGGACAAGGTATTCAAGGTATTCAAGGAATAAAAGGAACTACAGGAAATACAGGTGCTCAAGGTAGAACCGGAACAACAGGTGGAACAGGTGGAACAGGAAGCCAAGGAACTACAGGTGCAACAGGTGGAACAGGTGGACAAGGTATTCAAGGTATTCAAGGTAGAACCGGAACAACAGGAAACACAGGTGGAACAGGTAGTCAAGGAACTACAGGTGCAACAGGTGGAACAGGTGGTCAAGGTATTCAGGGAATCCAAGGAATAAAAGGAACAACAGGAAACACAGGTGCTCAAGGTAGAACCGGAACAACAGGTGGAACAGGTGGAACAGGTAGTCAAGGAACTACAGGTGCTACAGGTGGAACAGGTGGTCAAGGTATTCAGGGAATCCAAGGAATAAAAGGAACAACAGGAAACACAGGTGCTCAAGGTAGAACCGGAACAACAGGAAATACAGGAGGAACAGGAAGCCAAGGAACTACAGGTGCTACAGGTGGAACAGGTGGACAAGGTATTCAAGGTATTCAAGGTGTAGTAGGTGGAACAGGAGGAACAGGTTCTCAAGGTATTCAAGGTGTAGTAGGTGGAACAGGTGGAACGGGTGCTCAAGGTAGAACCGGAACTACAGGTGCTCAAGGTAGAACCGGAAATACAGGTGGAACAGGTGGAACAGGTAGCCAAGGAACTACAGGTACAACAGGTAGCCAAGGAACTACAGGTGGTGGTAGTATTCCTATTGCTCAAACTTCTACTACACTTACAGGACAAAGAAATGGATTTGATACTGCCACACCTTCTGCTAATAATTTAGCACTTGCACCTAGAGGTTGGGTAAGAGTTGTCGCTACTGATGGTAACACATATTACTTACCTGCTTGGATATCAGAAAAATAGAGAAATAGCAATAAATAAGTGGTTTCCTAAATCCAAAGCCACTAAAATAAATATATAAAAAAACCCCCTATTATGGAGGTCATTTTATTATATATAAAAAAACTATTTTACTTCACTATATTTAACATAGCTTTATCTAATTGTTCTTGAGATATTTCTCCAACAACTTTACCGGTATCTATTTTTTTTGCTAACATATAATCAGAGGCTTTTTTAGTATTTTCTGATTCATCATACATTGCATCAAGAATAGAAGGCTTAATATACTTAGGATGAACATACCAATCTTCGTAACAAGCAGTATCATTAGGAGCAATATTTCTAACTACTAATTTATATCCTTTAGATTTAAGGAATAATCTTGATAATTCCCTGTATTTACTATTTGGGTCTGCATAGTGGTCGTGCTCATATGTAATTACTTTAAAGTCACATTTATCAAATGGTATAGTCGTTAAAATATCAAAAGTTACAGAAGCAGGGTCGCAATCTATTTGCAAATAATCAATTACTCCAATTAAGTTTGAATAATCGTAATTTCTTGCATCACAAAGTTGAACTGTATTTTTTCTATGTTCTTTAAATTTATTTACAAATACCTCATCTATGTCCAATGATAATCCTGTCCAACCTAATTCTTCTAATAAAGCAGTATTATTTCCATAGTAAGGGTCAGCAGAACCTATTTCGAGATATTCTCCATTCTTTTTTCCATCTAACATAGATAGTACAAACATATCTTGATAACATTGAGAATAGTTTTTATCTATTTTTTGATAATCTTTAAATTTATATTTTAACTCATTTGACATTGATTTGTCATAAGGTAGTAATGGATGAGAAACCTCTCCTAAATCTCTAATATTTTTTGCTATTAAATCCCTATAGAAATCATTAATAGGATGATTAGATAAACTTAAAATATTAAATTTCTTTCTTGACTCATCTCCCTGCCCTAGATTCCAATCACCTATAGCATCTTGAAATTCTAGTTCATAGTAATGCTTGTAATTAAGTAAATGACTTATTTTTTCATTGTTATCTTTAAATTCTAGTCCAATTTTAGCATAAGATTGCGATTGAGAAAAACTATTTCTTGCTTCATAGTATTGAGATGCAAATAAATAGGCTTCAGGTCTATTAGGTTTATATCTAATAGCATTGTTCAATAAATGAAGTTCAGTATTATCTCTCCCACCTATATTGCTAATACATTTCGCAACAAATAATAAAGACTCATATACTAAGTTTTCAGAAGTTTCTTCTATTTCAGCAGTTCTTAAAAAGAACGATAAAGCTGATGAGTATTGTCCTAGTTTGTAGTAATGAATTCCTAAATCATAATTGGATGAATAATTATTTGGATTATTTATAAAGTTATTTAGATTACTATCTTCTTTTATTTCACCTTTATCTACTGTTTTTTTCTTAATACCTACCATTTCATCAAAGAGAGAAGTAGGCAGCTTTAGCATAAACGATGTTGTATCTTGAAATCCGAATGGTAAATAAAAATTATCTCCTTCTAAATGTAATCCACAGGTAAACTCTATTTGAGCATCCATAAATTTGAACTCATCAGAATGATAGACCATTTTCCAATTTTTATCCCAAACTATAAATCTGTGATAATATTGACAATCTTTGTTATTTTGCTCGTTAAACCATAAGTCTACTTCGTGAGTTACACATACCCAATAATCTTTATATTTAACTACTTGTGAACCTCCTCGTAAATCTCTTGGTAGGTCAACATCTTGTTTTACAGTTTTTATTGTTTTTGCTTTCTTATATTTAGCATCTACTTTAACTATTTCAGTAGGATTACACCATTTGACATAGTGGTTAGGCATATCCAAAATGGGCATCCAATTTTTTTCGCAGTAAGTTTCTTTAGGTGCCGCTATTCTATTTCTTGATACTTCCTTGTTGTTTTTAACTTCAGATATTTCCATTCTACCTTCTCCATTGGTAGTAGTATCTCTTCTAACTCCCGTGAGTAGCATTTTATTTTCCCAATTAATTAACCTCGCATCCTCTAAACCTACAAAATCCCATAAAGGCTCTACATCTAATTTAGAAGTGTCTACTAGCTTATATTTTTTTAACTCTAAAGTTTTAGAATCTAATTCACAGAGATAATTCTGTGTTTTTAAGGTCGCATCATTTTCAGGATTTAAGTAAACCAAAGGACCATACTTACTTTGATGTTTTTGATTATACTCAGAATGGTAAAGAGAATATCCTACCCATCTTATAATCATATGTATTTTGTCTTTTACCTTAATAATAGAAGGATTCATTAATCCTAAACCACCGGTTATTTCAGTTGGTATAATTAATGGTGTTACGGAGCCTCCTCTAAGGAGTGCTGATTTGCAAATATTTTTATTCATAGGATAGGGTGTGTTTTATGTTAATATTCATTAGATACAAATTTATTATTTTTTAATTAGAATTAGAACCATTATAAAAATTATAGAGGGTTAATAAAGCTAAAGAGGTATGATGTACCTGTAATAGAACTAAATTTTGTTTAGAAAATCCTTTAGGAGTTTCTCCTGTAAAAGCACCATTTGAACCTTGTTGTGATTCTAAATCCATTATCCACTTCTCCTGAAGATAAAAAGAATCTATCTCTGATATAAAGTATAAAGTTTCTGTAGATACATCTGTAGCTAAAGGTATTCTTTTATATAAATTTATTAAAGAATTAATCATAAATTCTTTATAGGTACGCATAAGATGATTGTCTTTGACAATAGTATGTAAAGCCCAAACTAAATGAGTTAATTCATAACCTTCTTCAGTTTGTTTTTCAATAGGAATAGATTTTTGTGAAGAAATAATTTTATTGTAAACCACTATAGGCTCTACATAATCTTCTATATCAATATTTTTATTGAGCATTACATCAGATACATAATCCCTGTCTGCTAATCTCTCTACATCTTTAAGTGGATAAGACACCATCATTGCATCTCTTAAATCACTAATATTTTCACTTGGAAGTCCTAAAT
>Ga0208814_1000862_pt1 | contig 15768 bp, 8 predicted proteins | sample MalvirAntarct_55_FD_184253 | JGI IMG/M metagenome (GOLD analysis project Ga0208814, IMG submission 184253) | Marine viral communities from the Global Malaspina Expedition - Malaspina viral metaG Antarct_55 (SPAdes) (version 2) | ecosystem: Environmental > Aquatic > Marine > Oceanic | place: South...
CTTGCTTGAGCCGCTTGTTGATTCGCTCCATCTATCTGAGCAGATATTCTATCCATCTCAGCTACTTCTCTGGTTTCTCTAGCGTTAAACTCAAATGTTTTACCTTGAGCATCAGCTCCTTGTATTCTTTGTTTTTCAGCTATTTTTCTTGCTTGAAGATTTTGCTCTCCTTGAGCTCTTGCTTTATCATTTGAAGCTTCTTGCGCTTCAATATTGGCAGAAACTCCTTTTTTAGACTGCAAAGCAGCTTGGGCTAATGCTGTTGCTCCACCGGCACTAGCGCCTGTAGCTCTAACAGTGTCTAACGTATTCGCTAAAGATATATCAGCTTGCTCAGCTTGCATTTCAGCAGCTTGCGTTGCAACTCCTAGACCAGCCATAGCGTTTGACATTGAACCTGATAAATCCTTAGTATTTTCATAGGGATTTATTATTTCTTGCCTAGAATTTATTAAATTATCTAACTTCTTCTGAGCTGCTCTTGCTTTTTTTTGTGCCGCTAGTTCTTGTTTTCTTGCTTTACTAGCGCCAAATAAACCCCCTATAAGCGAAGCAGCGCCTGATATAAGTGCGCCTGTTACTAATGCCATATTTTTATATTTTTATAATTCATTATTTTTTAATAAGATGATTCTACGTAATTAGAAGAAGCTGCAAATAATTCTTTTAAACCTCCAGGATCAGTAACTGTATCTGTTGAGATTGTAACTGTTGCAAAATAACCTTTTATACCGCTAATTGATCCACCGAATAAAACTTCTCCTTGGCTAGCTACACTAGTGTTTACTAAGTTTGAAAAATATTTATTTTCTTTTCTATCAAAACCTGCTCTTCTAACAGGATTAGATAATGCACTTGGATATACATTACCAGCATCGTCATAAGATCCTTGTACGTAACTCCATACAGATGGTCTTAATGGATTTGAAGTATTTGTTGTGTCTTCGGTAAATTTCCATTCAACAGGGTTGCTATACAAGTCTTTACCTGTTTGATCTGAAGTAAAAGTATTAACTTGCCATCCATTACTTCCTTCGTAGTTTATAGTTTGAAAAACTTTAGACATGCTAACATTAGGATTAAATACAAAGGATATTGACGTAGGTGTGCTTACACCATAGAACCTACCTCTTGGTACTGGTTGATTCGCTAGATCTACTTGTGTGTAATGTTGAAATAAAGAACCATTTTTAAATGTATAAAAATTGTTTTTTAAACTTAACATTTGATCTGGATTGTAAGAGAAAAAACTTGTCCATCCTCTAACGCTTTCGTCAAAAGCTAAGGTATTAAAAGCAGGGTTTGCAATACTCTGAGAACTGCATAAGGTAAACTGCTTGCTGTGAATATCCCAACCACCTTTTATAACTCCAATAGAGCTAGACGTGTCTATGTTATTTAATTGATCTCTAAAATAGTCATACATACCATAGTTTGATATCTCTGTTAAGCCGTCCATAGAAAGTCTTAATACTGCATTCTTATTTCTATCTGTGAAGTATTTTCTATATCCATAAACCGCAAAACTACCTGGGTCTCTGCTTATGCCAAATTCACCAGCATAAGGCTGTATAGTTCCTATTGTTGTATTTATATTTGTAATACTTGCGCCTCCTTCAGCTGTGTATATTGCGTCTTTGTCTATTAAAGCTCTAGATACTTTTGCTTCTTGAAATATAATTAAGTTAGTGTCTTCAGCATATAGTCTTTGTATACTACCATTTGCTGGATCTGCTGATTTTGTTATTTCTTCAGCTACAGAAAAAACATTCGTATCATTTACCCCTGTTCTAGAATTAAATATACCTGAGTATATTAATGAATTACCTCTTATAACCGCATCAGGCTCGTCTTCAACTAGATAAGCTCTAACACCATAATCAACATTAGTATTATTATATCCGCCTCTTATTCTAGCTTCTTCTACTGCCCAAGAACTTGCGCTATCTAAATCATCTTCATCAATTACATTGTAACCTCCAATGCTTTTAGGTATTCCAAAAGAGCCATTAAAAGCTGGACCTGGATTAGGTGCTGTTCTTATTACTTTTTTAAGTATAAAGCTGTTAAAGTATTTTACTTCTATTAATGCTCCCATATAATTATCACTTATTTTTTATTGTTATTACACTACCGCAAAAACATAATTTGATATTGGTGGTGTTGTTATATCGCTAGACGAAGGAGTTATAAGTTGGTAACTTTGAGGAATTACACATCCTGCTAATTTAGCCTCTAATATAGCTTTAGTCGCTCCAAAATACCACCTATTTGTTTGACATGCTCCATCAGGAGCTTGTGTTGCGCCTGTGAAGTCTATCTGTATATTACCAGAACTATCAGTATCATTTTGCAAAACACTCCATCCATTAGTCCCAGACTGACTATTTACAGGAAATCCAACATAATACAAATAAAAACCTCTTCTATTTGCAAATGTACCATTAGTAACTTCAAGAGTTACATAATGATAATAAAAGCTTTCTTCAAATTGAGTTCCTGGATCTTCTATAGCTCTTCGAACGCAATTACGTGGTCTGCTTGGGCTATTAGGTGTTTGAACATTGCTAATAACCGCTGCAAGATTAACAGTAACAACTATATCGTCTACAGCACCGCCATCATCAGTAACTTTTATAGTAACTCTATAGCTAGTGGCTGGTATAGATGTTAAGTTAGGATTAAGCTTTAAATCGCAAGAGCTTAGCACCGCTGTATTGCTGAATACTACATTAAAATAAGATTGATCTAGCAAGCTAGTTGCAACATCTGCTTCAGTAGTAACATCTACAATTGACCAAATTAAACCTTGACCTCTGTTAGGGTTTGGATTTACGCTTGGATTTGGAGCATACGCGCCATTTGTAGCTGTTAAACTAGTTATAGCGGTAGTTTGATTTACTCCAGCGAATACAGAAAAATTACCTCCTCCTGCTCCTCCTTGTGAGGATATAACTGGGTTTTCATTTTTAAGTACAGCTTGTTTAGCAAAATTTGTAACAACTGCAGATGAACCAGCTGCTGCAACTGTTGATGACGTAAAATTAAAATCAAAAGAGCGTAAAGCCGGGTCGCTTGAGTAGTATATATTATTTATAAAATCACTAGTAACTTTTACATTATATGTTTCACTACCGGCTGGAGAAGCTCCAAATGTAAAATAAGGATTTGATACGCCTGTACCAAATACTTGTTGAGGTGGATCTTGTCTATTAAAAACGCTTAGCATTTCAAAATTACTTATCTCGGATGCCGGTATATTTGCGCCTAAATTATTTATTAATCTAAAATTAGAATTAATTACATTATCTCCAGCGGCAATGCTTTCTTTAAAATTACTACTATTAAAAGTGCTAAAACCTCCACCAGCATTAGAGCTGCTATTTATTAAATCATTTAGATTAGTAATTAATCCAGACGATGTTGTTTCCCAGAATATATCTAATCTAGATACAACTGGTTCAGTTTCAAATACAGCTAAAGTTTTTATAGTTGCAAATAAAGGAGGAGTTGCATTTGAGCCGCTGTTTGCTTCACCAAATTGAAAAGCTGGTATTTGAGAAGTTATAATCTCTGCTATAAAAGGATTTGATACACCTTTAAAAAAAACATGATAAGGACTACCTGAAAGCGCTGGATCTTCAGCAGGCTCAGATGTTACTAAATCATAACTACTAAAAAGAGATTCTATAGTGGAAGTTGTAAAAGCTGTTGTACTAGGATAGAATTGAGAATTTTTACTAACAATAGGATTTGTGCCTGATCTAGTGTTTTGAACTCTACCGAATAGTCTAACAGAACTTCTAAAAGTTTTATCTTGAGGCCCGACCTCAGACAAATCTCTAGGTATTTTATTTATATTATCATTTATAAGTACTATAGACGAGGTGTTAGCTGGTAAACCTGCAATAGACGTAGGAAGACCTTTTAAAGCTCCTGAAGTATATACATTATAATATTCTTGCTCTGTCTGTTTAACAACAATTTTATAAGAATACCAACCTAATGGATTATAATCTGAGCTGCTTGAATCGCCATTATATATACCTGGCTCTGTGCCTGATTTACTTGTAGGTCCTATTGGGTCGTTAAATAGTATTTTTAATGAATTACCAGGCCAACTAGGCACATTTTGCCCTTCATCTATATATGAAGAATAAAGAGTTGAACCAACGTAAGAAGTTCCATCAGGAAGTGTTACTGATTGCGTAGAGTCTGATAGTATAGTAGTAGATTGTCTACCAAATTTATCAGATAAAACCACGCCTACTTGATAGTTTCTATTAGTTTTTAACGAGCTGTTTGGGTATTCCACTAAGCTAGTAGTATTACTTTCTGTACCATTTAGTCTAAAAGATAAAACCACGTCTACAGCAACAGTTACAGCTATATTCAGAGTTAAAACAGCATTAGCTCCTCCAGTTGTAGATGCTACTATTACGTCTCCAGAGGCGGCTTGTGAAGCAAAACCGCTTACTATGCTACCTATTTGTATGGTTCCACTAGCTAATTTAAGCTCTAAATCTATAGTAGAAGAAGCTATTTTTGTTGTACCTACACCTGTATTAAGGTTAAAAGCCGCTTTATTAGTAGCCGCTATATTATAGTTTAAAGAAGGTGGTGGTGTATGTTTGTCTTGAAAGTTTGCATAAACAACTCTGTTACTTATGACTTCTTGACCTAATGCTTTAACTGGAACTTTATCATATACTCTAGTGGTATCATTACTAGGTAGTGTTTTGTATGGTTTTATTGACTGATAAACGTATTTATAAAAAGTATCAGTACCTGAATTATCTATAATACTAATTGGAACACTTTCAACTACCTGTATAGCTAAGCCGTCTGATTCTTTATATACAATGTCTATTTCATCAACGTGAAAAAGATTTTCTAAAGCGTTTGCAGCTGATGGCAGTGGTATTACTAAGCCAATTCGATTGACTTTGTTTTCCATGAAATCTATTATAGTTGAATCAACAGCTTGTGTTTCATCACCATCAGTTATATTATCCATTAAAAAATATCCATCTTGTTTAGGGATAAAGCAAGGCTGTGTAAAAGGAGCCATTATAGAGTATTCTCCATTTTTAAATTTAAACCTATAGCTAAATCTTACAAACTTATCTTCTAAAAACCTAGGATCTCCATTATAAGTACTGTCATAGTAAGGATTTACAGATATAATAATCTCTGTACCTGCCGGCACCGATACGGCCGTGTCTAAGTTTATTTGACCAGAAACTGGATTATAACCACTAACTTTGCCTAAAAATGTTGCCACTCCGCCTACTAACTTACTTACTCTTTGGTCTACAACGGGTACATTTGGAAATATGTTCATTGAAAGTTTAGTAACATCTGTCTGCAGCGCTATTGATGCTGGATTCGCCTCTACACCACTTATAGTAGTACCTCCGTTTGGTAAAAACTTATTTACCACGTCTTTCATTGTTGACTCGCTAAAACCAGCAGCAGCGGCGCTAGCTTCGTATAATTCTATAGATTCATAAGGATTGTATGTGGCTACTGATATTTGATCTTCAGTAGTATAGTAATTAGATGAAGTAGCATCTATTACATTTATTCTTCTAGGTTGATTATTGTTGTCTGTAAAAAATAGTAAATTTTCTAGTAAATTAACTCCATATATAGGATATAATTTAGAGAAATTTAAAAAAGATCCACTAACTAATTTTGTTGCAGCAGTTGCTGGATTTGGATTATTTGTATCATAACTGTATATAAAATGATTAGATCCAACGCCCGTAGCATTATAATCACTTCCTGCATTGTCTGTTAAAAATACATATATAGTAGAATTAAATTCATTTACTAAATAACCTATAGAACTTAAATTTGCTATAGAAGGTTCAAAGTCTTTTAATAACATGTTACCTAGCACATTTTCTAAAGCACCAACATCAGCTCCTTCAGATTTACTAACCTGAGCATTTATAGCGCTTCTGTATTCTCCAGACGGTATCAACCTAGAGTCAAGATCTCTATTCATCTTTGACTTTATAAAAGCATTTTTAACTTCTGCCATATTTTATGATTTTATCCATTTAGATTTACCTCTCATTACTTGAACAATTTCATCAAGCTTTATGTTAGATAATCTTATTTTTGCATTTCTAAGTTTAGCAGTTGATTCTCTTTTCAATCTATTAATAACATACTCAGGTTGATTAGCCCTTGTAGCTAATACAGCATGATGCATATAAGCGTACATAGCCTCTTCAGCCATTTTAGGGACTCTAGTATCAAGGTCATAAGCTAAGCCATCAGAAATGTACTCTAAAACAATCAGAGCGCCAGCTAAATTACTTGAAAAAGACATTTTTCCTTCTCTGTGATTTATAGTGAACCATCCGTTAACTTGAGAGTATTGCGGATCAAGTCCATAACGCTGCCCATATCCAAGTCCCATCTCATTAAAAAGTAAAGAATCAAATTGATTGTTGAATAATTGCTGATCAATGTTACCATTTAGTAGATTAGGATTATTAGAAGCCCATCTTCTCTCTGTTAATGAAGTACCTTCTAGGTTTTCTCCAAAATTGTCTTGAGTAGGTACGCCTCTACTGTCTTGAAGGGGTAGTTCGTAAGGGTTTATTGTTAGGTTGTTTGCTGGATATATAATTCTTTTAATACCTTGTGAATCAATCCAAGACATTCTAACATAATTAACATAGTCTTGAGGTATAATGACACTTAGACTAGGTGGTATATTTAATTCTTGAGATTTTATACTATTAAGTGTATCGTAACTGAATTCTTGCATCGCACGTTTAGCGTGAAATATTAAATCAGTTCTTTTGCAACTAGGTATATTTTTACCAACACCTATATAAGCGACCATGAAATTGTTTATAACATCGTTAAGCTTTATGTAGGAATAATCATCGTAATTTTCTTCTACAGTACTTCCAAATGCGTCTTTATTACCATATTGACCACCGTCTAGTGTCTTTAATTGAACTACAACGCTTGTGTTGGCTGCTAAATTAGGTATAGATATAGTATTACCGGCAACAGTATAAGTTGTGGTAAGCTCAGTATAAGTTAACACGCCAGGTAAAGCGGTATATAATTTAAAATTATTTAAAGCATAGTTTACAGCTAGTGGATTAAAACTACCGAAGATTAAGTCGGTGTCAAATGTTGTTATAAAGCCCTGAGCAGGTACTGTATTTACTGCAAGAGACAAGAAAGTCTGAGAACCTGCGTAGTATTGTTGATTAGTTTCAGTTATAAGTCCCATTTATTAGCTTTTTGAATTATTTTCTTGTTGTTGAATTAAACCAGAAGCTACTTGTATAGCTGTAGGATCTTCTATTATTAAACCAGCATATACTAATATTTTAAGTATCACTGTGGTTTGCTCTGATGACATTAATTCAAAATCAACAGAAGGTATAGCTGGCGACGTCGCTGTAGTTGGCGTAAATATGTATTGACCCAAAGTAGTTCCTACTGTGAAATTCCATTTTGGATTAGTAGGTTTCCTAAGATAATCAATTTGTAGATTGTTTATTATAGTTTTAGGATTTACAAATAATTTATTATTCTCATATAAATAAGTTGGAAATGATAAAGTAGATCTTGTTAAGTTGGATTTTTCTATATTGTAAAACGTATTCCTTTGTAGTCTTTGCAGTTCTACTGGAAGTCCAGATACTGGTGTGAAGGTCACTGCTCCTAGTTTATAAAAACTAACAATGTTACCATAGTCATCTGTAGTTGGTAAAGTGAAGTAAGGCGTTGCAGTTGTTGCGGGTGTAGTAGCAGCTACATAAACTGCTGGCGCAAATGTTTTAAACACAGCGATTTTCTCGTCTATGCTGGCTATTCTGTCTGAGTAGTCTATATCCGCTTGAGGAACTCTTAATTGTTGATTTAAGTCATCAAAATACTTTTCAAATATTTCTAATTGTACCTGTGAAGCAACGTTGTTGAATTCTTCTGGTGTCATATATCCTCTTTGCTCTTTATTCAACAAGAACAGAACAGTTCTATATACTGTGTCTACGTTTATAGCCATTTATTTTTTTTTATTATAATATACAGGCCCGAGTGAACGAGCCTTATATATTAATATTACATGTTAATTCAAAATTTTCTCTATAGACTGAAATACTTGTATACCTTCATCGGTTTTAAAGTACGCTGCCATTGCAGAGTAAGGGTTTTCATCAAAAGGAACTGTCATTAATTTTCTTCCATTTGAACCCCATGTGAATGTTCTTTGATCTTGCGATAATATAATAATATTAAGCTCAGCTGCTCTAATAGCAATATTTCTTAACATTACATTATCATCATTAGCTAAGTTTATAAACAAGTTTGGATTGTTTCTAGCAAATAATAGTAAATCTCTTCTAAGTTCTTTAGAACTCATCTTAGTTACTTTTGAGCCATGTTCAACTCTCATTATAGCTTCGGCTTGATCAACGTCCATGTCACGCGCATAGTTTAAAGCGTCTATCTGTAAGTCTAGTATATCTAAATCTTCAGTAGCGTTCTCAACAGCACTAAATTCTTGGTAAACTATATCCCTTAATGGATGATACAAAGAAAGTAATTTTTGTAATGATTGTTGCTCTTTAGGTACTTTTAAATCTCCATCATCAAATCTAATGTGACCCATAGTGCATTCTCCTTTCTGCTCGTCTACTAGCGGAGAATCTTGGTTTGTTGCATATCTTATCTCTCTTTGCTTACCACTAAAATCATCAAAATAAAGCAATGCATGCTTCTTAGTGTGTCTACCTGGTAAGGTTAGAGTTAAAGGATTTTTGTTTCCTTTTAAAAAATATACTCTATCTTTTATTTCCCAGCTTGGTTCCACTGGTTCTAACACCTGTACAGGTGCTGATATTACTTGAGGTGCAACCTCAACTTTTTTTGCTGGTGCTTTTTTAGTAGCCATAATATAATATAATTAAATAGTTTTATAAAGGTAATAATTACCCCCGTAGTTATAACGAGGGTAAGAATTACATTAATTTTGAATCTTTAGATTCCTTTGAATAATACAAAGTTGTTAGCAGCTTGAGTTATCAAACATCTTTCAGATAGGAAGTTTACCTCCATAGCATCTAGAGTTGAGCTCATTGCTCCACCAGCAGAACCAGTTAACCAAGATTTCATTCTTCTATCATCTGATTGAGAAGCTCTATATCTTACATGTAAGAAAGGGCGTCTGATGTTAGTTCCTAAAATTTGATCATAAACTGTAGAAGTTCCAGCAGGTACTAATACACCTTCGATAGAATTAACTCCAACGATTCCACCACGAGTAGAAGCATCATTTAAGTATTTCCAGTCAGTTTTGTAGAAGTCATAAGAACCTCTTCTAAAACCACTAAAACCTAAGTTTAAAGCCATTTCTTCAGAGTTTTCGAATAAACCAAAAGCAGTACCTCCAGCGAATCCACCAGATATAGAAGCTAGCATATCATCAAAATCTAAAGACGTTTGTCTTTGTAAGAATAACATGTTCTCTTCAATAGCTCCTTGAGTATCTAAGTTCTTTAAGATAGCGTCAAATTCATCTAATCCAGCAGAAGCTGTAAATCCTAATTCTACGTTACCACGAGCTTGAATAGCAGCAAATAAACCTTGTGTTCCTGGGTTAATCGCAACAGATGCAGCGCCGTTATTGTTAAACTCACCTTCTACCATACTCATTTCTAAGTAATCTTCAAAACGTAATCTTGTTTCAGATTCAGCTTTTAAATACCATAAGAATCCAGATGTTCCATCTTCAGTAGCAACTTCTACCCATCCAATTTGAGCCATGTCAGAACCAGATACAGTGTATTGGTTTCTAATAATCACTGGTGAGTTAGAATATTGTGTGAATGAAGGAGTTACAGATATACGAGAACCAGCTCCAGCTGTAGGAATAGTAGAACCTTTTGCATAATCAGAACCGTATACAAAGATTTTTAAAGTTGCTCCACCAGCAGCAGCAAAGAAAGTTGCTCCAAGAGCAGCTCCACTGTAAGGCTGTAGAGTTAAAGCTCCTGTTGGTACAGCTAATCCTGCTCCAGTTGCTGTTACTAAAGCTTTTTCTTCAATTCCAGTAGCAGGGTCTAATATAACTATTGTATCATTTACAGATATAACGTTAGTAACTCCAGCTCCAATAGGAATTGTTAATACATTAATAGCTGCTCCAGCCGCTAAAACTACATTATTGTAAGAAATATGCAATCTATTTTGTTCAGACCAAATTACTTGATCAGAACTCATTGGCATTTCAGCGCCAACCATTCTTAAAAATCCAGATAACGTTCTGTTTCCATAACGCTCTACTTCTTGTTCATATACTTCTGGTAAATACTGTTGTGCAAAATCGTTTGCTGCACCTCCAGCGGCACCATTAAATTGTAAATAATTGCTCGCTAAAGGCTGTTGCAGTTGCGATGGGATTATTGACCCAAATTGTGGTTGTAAACTCATAATTGTTTTTAATTAATTTTTTTTGTTTTAATACTCAGTTTTGAAGAATCATAACCACTTATTGATTTTACTTTAAATCCTTTTAAGAAACCATTAGCTTCACTAACCTTTCTAGGTTCATTACTAATGTTTTTAGACTTACTCATGACATCTCGTACAGCGTCAGCCTTTCCTTGTTCATAAAAATGATTTGCCATTTTATCAGCATTCATAGCGGTGTATATAGCTTTATGATAACCTTCAGTGTCTTCTACATTTCCTTCCTTGTCTAGGAACTTCCCGACGAAATTATTTATATTAGATTGACTGTCAGATATAGCTTCTTTATTTTGTAATCCATATCTAAACTTTTTTTCTCCAACATTGAAATCAAATCCTTTGAATTCGTCATTAAAAAATTGTTTAGTTTTTGACTTAAATAAATCATGCTGTTTCTCAGCTTTATCTTGATCTTTCTGGTAACGGTTGAAAAATTCAGTTGCTTTTTGTTGGTCTTGAGTAGCGCCTGGTCGTAATTTAATTTCGTCGTAGTACTTGCTCTTTGTTTCCTCTAAAAAGTTTCTTGCTTTTGCAACTTCTTCTTTAAATGCAATTTTTTTCTTGCGTATATCTCTATCCTCATCTATGTCTTCATCATACTCATAATCTTCTAAGATCATGTTCATGTCTTCAACGTCAAGATAAGGTTTTGTTTTTTTATAAAATTCTTTAACTAATTCTTTTTCATTAACCGTAGAATAGTCAGCATTTAATCTAACATAGTCTTCAACAGTACCACCTGTTTCTTCCATGAATGATACTAGCTTTTCAACATTCTCCGGCAACTTTCTACCTAAAACTTTTTCATCTCTAACAGCTTCTTGAGCTTCTTTAGTTACTTTAGTTATTTCTTCTTCTGTTACTTCTTGCAGTGGCGTAAACTCGGCAGCACCATCTTCAGCGGGCTTGTCGTCTCCTTGTCCCACTGCTTGCAATTCCACTTCGGGCTGTTTTTCGAGTAACACAGGGCTCTCTGCTTCTTGCTTTTGAACGGCATCTTCTTGCGGTTTTGTTTGTTCTTTTGGAATTACTACTTTAGTAATTTCCGGCTTCTGATCTTTAATAACTACTTTTGCTATTTTGGATTGAGCGTTGTCTAATTGTTTAGGTTTTTTAAACTTACCTTTTAAGCTAAAATCACCTTCCTGCTTTGCAGGTTCATTTGTTTTTACTTCTGACATAATATAATATAATTAAATAATTAAAATTCTAACTTGGACCAAAATCTTCTAAACCAAATCCACCTAAGGCATCATTACCAGCTGATTCAAAGTTTGTTGGTAATAAATCATTTTGCCTTTGGTTTATAAGCTCTGACTGCTGTGTTCCTTGTATTTTTACTCTTTTATCTTTACGATCTTCTATTTGTTGTTCTTTTGCTCCTTCTGAATTAGCTTTTACTTGAGCTAACTTCATTTGATAATCAAATTCTTCAGCCATAAGCTGTCTTTTTATTTGAGCTTCTGCTTGCATTCTTTGAATTTCAAACTGAGATTTAGCTTGCTCTATGCTAACTTTTTCTTGAGTAAGCGCTTGTTGTTTTTGAACTTCATTCATAGCGGCTTGTTCAGCTTGCTGAGCATTCGCTTGAGCTTGAGCCTGTATGTTAGCTTGCTGAGCCTCTTGCTCTCTTCTTATTTTTTGCGTTTGTCTAAGTTTTATAAACTGATTAGCTAGCTTTAAGTTTTTCATTTCCCTTATATCTATAGCGTCAGACAAAGCTATAGCACCTATTTTCAAAGCTATTTGTATATTTTGTTCTAATATTTGTTTCTCTTGCTCTTCGGGTTCTAGCTCTATGTATATACCGAAATCATGAAGCTGAAGATCCATTAATTCTTCTAAAGTTTTAACATTAAAAGTACTTATAGAATTTTGCAAAGCACTTTGAGTTAGCGGAAACTGTATTGCATCAGCAACTTTTAAACTTATATTCTCACATGTTCTTATTGTAATATAAAGCATTGCGTCTAATAAATGCTTAGTAGCTATGTTAGAGGCATTTGCAGCCATTTTTTGTAGACCTACAAGAGCGTCTTTATCTGGTTGACTTCCGTCCCTAGCTTCATTTAAACCTGTTACATCTCTAATCATCTGCAGGTAGTATTGATAAGTACCAATAAGACTTTGTATTTTAGCTTGACCAGAAGACGTTGATAATTCTTGAATAGGCACTTTACCTGCATTCATTCCACCGTCTTGAGTAAGTGATCTACCTACTATAGAACCTGTTTGAAAATACATATTAAGAGCCTCTGCTGGATTATAATTTGTTCCATTACCAAGATCTACTTCAGCTAAACCATCCATATCTAAAAATACACCATCAGGCACTATTCTAGACATCACCTGTTGCAATTTAAGATGTGTTAATTGAATCATGTCTGCAAATCCAGTTATTCTACTCACTATAGAATCTATTCTGCCCTTGTACATCTTAGGAGCAGATATACAATAATTCATTTCTACTTTTGTGCTATCAGCAACTGGCCTTGACATATTCTTAGCCAATTTCCACTCCAGCATTGTATTAGTACCAATAACTTTAGCTCCAGTGTAAAGAACTTCGATAGTTCTGCTTACTCTTTCAAAGTTATCATTTGGTGGTGGAGAGAATTCATCTGTTTTTTCTAAAGCTTTTTCAAGACCGTTTTCTCCATATTTTATTTTAAAAACTTGATTCATGTAGGTCTTGTATTCAAAATACATTACCTGAACAGTATTTTCATCGTAATTACCCCAACCTTGTATATATTGCCTATTACCAGGCATTTGCTGAATTCTTTTTAATTCGGTTTCGTCTATGTCTGGAAATTGCTTCTTTAACTCTGGTATAGTTATAGCTTTAACCTCACCTACATAATATATGTCTTGAAAATTAGGGTCTTCTGTGTATGAGTAAACCATATTTGCAGGGTCAACATATTCTATTATTATACCAGAGGATCTATCAAATCTAGTTTTACTAGCACCTATTCCTATAACAGCTAAGTCACTTGCTAATCTCTTTTTTATTTCATCATACTTGTTAAAAGCTAGTACATTACTTATAACTTCTTCTTCAGCTATTTCAACATTTTGCTTATAAGTCATTTGCATGTGAATATCTAACTCCTCTTTGCTTTCCGGTAAAGCTTCTAAACTACCTGTCTTAGATAAATTAGCGCCCATTTCTTGTTGAAAATTTAACAAAGCTTTCTTAGTATTCATATCTTGCTCTACAGCAGCGGCATAGTCTGTTCTGTTTTTTACAGAAAAAGGATCTTGTGCGTAAGTAGTAATATCATATGATTTATTAGACATTCCATTTACGACAATATCAACAAACTTTGCTATAACCGGAACTGGTTTCCAGTCTAAATTAAGATAAGACAAATCACCGTTTATAGATAATTCATCTTTGTATTTTTGAGTTGATTGCTCACCTCTTGCGTATAGTCTTAAATTATGAAAATTATTCCAATTTGTTAAATATCTATTACCATTAGTTCTACCTTGGCCAAACCACTCTTGCTCGATAGCTCTAGAGACTTGTATACCGTATTCCAAGCTTGCTTTTTCTTCGTCGCTAACTACTTGGCTAGGAAATGCACTATTAGTATTTGTGTATATATTCATTTATTTTATCATTTTAGACGTAACACCTTTATTGTCATATCTTTTTATACCTAAGTCTATACTTTTATATTCTTTTTTAGCTGATGGTATATACCTGTTTTTGTTGCAAGCCATCAAAGCCAGTCCAGAACTTATTGAAGCATCGTGCTTCGTTCTATTGTTTATGTTAAATCTAGCCCAATCTTCTAGTGTTCTTTGAAAATACATATCACCATAACCTTGCTCTGTTTTGCCGACGCTTGTATTTATGTAAGTTTCTATAGCTGCTGCGTGAGCTTGTTTTATATCTTCACTAGAGTTAGGTATTCCACCTATATCTCTCTCTGTTACTGATAATTTATTCCAAATCTTATCTGGTCTATTCATAGAAAACCCTCTATAACCTCTTCTTTTAAAATGATATAGTAATCTAGGTTTATTGTTTTCACATAGCAAAGGCATGCCGTAAAATACACACGCCATTAAAACGTCTTCAAAAAATATCTCTGCCGTTTGAGGTCTAGATATATATTCTAAAAAAAATTGATTAGGAGGTACGTCTTCCATACTGAATTTGGTTAAACCATGTAAAGCTCCATTAGAACCTCTACCATCAACTGTACCTGATATATCATAACTATCACAACCAAACGCTCCGCAATGTTCATTTCCTGGATATTTACTTCCATTCTTTACTATCACACGGTTTTGAAGATTATAAGGCGGAACCCAAGATATTTTAAATCTACCATCTTTATTTGGTATAAATATAACACGTGAATCTAATTTACCATCTTCCCATTGAAAACTACCAGTAGTAATTATCGATGTGTTTCGCAGATCTACATTATAATCTATTTGTTCATATATTTTTGTTAAATTAAATAAAGACTCTTTAGCTTCATCTCTAAAAGCATGTTCCTCTGTTCTAGGAAATTGTCTATAAAATTCATTTAAACCGTCTTGATCATTTTTTAATCCTTCGACTTCATTTTGCCAAAACTCTAATACACCTATTTTTATAGTATCTCCGTATACATCTAAAACTTTTTTTTCGGGTGTATCGAATACAGGAAACCCATAAGAATCAATGTATCCTTCGTAGTTCCATTCCATAGGAATGAACAAAGAATAGAGTCCTGAACTAGTCTGCCCGTTGGCGTTTCTCGCTGTAACGTCTGATCCATTGTATAATTTCTTGAAGTTTTCACCACCCTTATCTAATGCGTTCGAGGTTGAACCCATCATACATTTACCAATAATTCTAGAACCTAATCTTAATGTTGTTTTGGTAACCCTCCAGTTGTTGAGGATATTATTTGGTCTTTCCCATTTACCTGATTCATCATGAACGAGAAGCTTAAGTTTTTCCCCGTCATAAGCGTTGTCACCTGTGTTTTTCCAGTCAATCGTGGTGTCAAGGCCGGTAAGTATATCGTCTCTTTCTGTAGTTTTAGTAATGCTTTTACGAGTAAGCTTTGATGCGGGGACGCGATATGCGAGTTCAGTTTTTGGGCGGTCCATACCGTCTTGTATGGGTTTAAAGAAAAACGGGTAGTTAACGGATATAGGAACAACCTTGTCTGTAAACATTTTCTTAGCATCGGCTCCAGATTTAGATAAAATTCCAAATCTCGCGTCGACTGATATTGTAGCCAT
>Ga0208814_1000864_pt1 | contig 15729 bp, 14 predicted proteins | sample MalvirAntarct_55_FD_184253 | JGI IMG/M metagenome (GOLD analysis project Ga0208814, IMG submission 184253) | Marine viral communities from the Global Malaspina Expedition - Malaspina viral metaG Antarct_55 (SPAdes) (version 2) | ecosystem: Environmental > Aquatic > Marine > Oceanic | place...
CTTTACGAGGACCACGGGTAGCAGTATTTAGCGTTTCGTTATACCAACTAGTATGTTGTGTTCGGTTTCTCCACGCACCACCATCACTATCTTTGCTTGTGTCATAGACGAAAATGTCTACCACATTAGTTACAGAGATAGACTTTGATATGGCGGGTAAAATATTTAAATCTACATTTGTAGTAGAAACTAATTCCCAACCACTATTACCATAAATCTGTAGGGAGCCTTGAGTAGTATCAAAATAAAGATCACCAACATCTAGGCTAGTACCATCAGGATCTTGGGTGGGAGCAGAAGACAATGCACCCATGTATTGGTTTTGGAATGTACTTAATGAGGCAGCAGCTTGACCTGCATATGAAAGAGCATCTCCTGCACTAGTATTAGCAGCGGAGGCTGAACCAGCAGCATTTCCTGCACTACCACTAGCAGCGGTGGCTGAACCAGCAGCGGCGACAGTGGAACCAAACAAAGTATCAATATAAGTTTTAGTGGCGGCATCTTGTGCATCAGTAGGATCACCTAAACCGGTAATCTTATTGGTACCCATAGCAACAGCACCTGTCATGCTTCCACCGGCTAATGGTAATAAAGTAGCGTCTACATCGTCTACATATTTTTTAGTCGCAGCGTCTTGATTTGCTGTCGGATCGCCTACCCCAGTTACTTTGCTAGTACCCATAGCAATCGCACCTGTCATGGTGCCACCGGCTAATGGTAATAATGTTGCATCTACGCCATCTACATAAATCTTAGTTGCAGCATCTTGGTTGGCTGTAGGATCACCCAAACCTGTTATTTGTTTGGTTCCCATAGCAATAGCACCGGTCATAGTACCGCCAGCTAAGGGTAGTTTCTCACCAATACTTGTTGTGATTGTAGTTGCGAAAGCAGCATCATCACCTAACGCCGTAGAAAGCTCTTTTAAGGTGTCTAAAGCAGCAGGTGCGGAGTTAACAATACCAGCTAACCCATCATCTACATACTTCTTAGTTGCAGCGTCTGTGTTGTTAGTGGGTGCGCTAAGGCCAGTTATGGTAGCCGTAGTACCCGAATCCATATCCAATGCGCCAGTGATCGTCACCGCAGTAAATGTAGACGAACCACTTGAAGCATTCACATTACCAGTGACATTTCCGGTTAAGTTACCTGTAACGTCCCCTGTTACATCTCCAGTTAAGTCACCAGTTACATTTCCGGTAACAGCACCTGTAACATTACCAGTGACATTTCCGGTTAAGTTACCAGTGACATTGCCTGTAACATTACCCGTTAAGTTACCAGTAACATTTCCAGTTACGTTTCCTGTGACAGCACCTGTAATAGTTCCAGATACAGAGAGGTCGGTAAGAGAGGTTGCTCCCGTGGCAGTGATAGTACCACCAATGGTTACATTACCAGAGGTAGTGACGGTTTCCGCACTTACGGCATCAATATAACCTGTACCATCAAGGTGTAGGTCTTTGTATTGTAGTAGCGAATTTCCGAGGTCAACGGTGTTGGTAACTTTTGGGGCAATCACACTGCTGCTATTTATATGTGGAAGGGTTACCCAAGTAGCAGTAGCAGTGATGTTAAGAATACATATATGAGTGTACCCTGTAACGGCATTAATCCAAATAGAACCAGGGGCGTAACCTTGAGTGTTATCGTCCGATGCAGCTGGGTCTCTCGTGGCAGTTGTATTATGACGACCACCAACACCCCCATTTAAAGCAGGGAGGTAATTAACCACAGATGTGTTTAGTGGTATTTTAGGGGAGCCACCAGTAGTACCATCGTGGGTGTGGCCCGTTGCTGGGTGGAAAGCAGCTTGGAGTTGGTTGAATTCAGCGTTAAGAGGAGATGCAGTTATGTTTGCACCATTGATAATATCCGCTACAGATTGTCTAGTATACCCAGCCATTATTTAACGCCTCCCAGCGATGCTAAAATCAAAAACAATACCTTGGATGCTGTAAGGGTCGAAATTCCCGAAACTAACGAAGGTGAGTTGGCAAGCGTAACCTGTGCCTTGTAAGGAAGTAGAAATGATAGGTTTTTCAATACCACCATAGGTAATATCTGCTGCGTCATAATTAATATTTTTTCCTTTGTAGTGTACCAACGCACCTGTTGCGCCATTTGTGTATGAGTTTGGTTTTGCTGTATTAGGATCATACCAATCATAAGTAGCCGACATGTTGATAGTGAACGGCCCTTCGGCGCGTATAAATGTATCAACTGAACGTAAAACTTTCTTTACTGCGGTATCACCATAATCAAAAAATGGAGTTGCGTAGACGGATAAAATATCATTTCCATCAAATTGGTTAGTCTTTTCTTGTTGGTATACTTTACCGTTATAATCCCCATGGATAACTAACTCACTGGCATTAACATAGGCAGAATCACAACAACTCGCCCTGATACCTAATAGCTCACCAAACTCCCAACCTAACCTTTGGTCTGCTGAACGTAGTCCACCAATGATACCGAAACTGTCCGGGGTGAAAGTAGTGTCATCCCCAATGAAATATCTTAATTGAGATTTACTCCGTAGTACAACTCCGTTGAGAGATTCTAGATCGTGGGCAGAAGGAAGATCAGTCAAAAGCTGTTGGATACTTTTAGATATTGTTTCTAATTCAACATCACCGATACGACTTGTACCCGCGACGGGGCGTAGCCCATCAGGGGCTAAGAATACTAAGTCTCCACCAATCTCTAAAACGGAATCTCTTGCTATACAACCTACGTTGGTAGTTATTTGGTCTAAGGTAAAAGATACCCCCTCTTCGCCTGATGGGGATATTTTCTTAATTCCATTCCCACCAAAAACAAAAAGGTCACCTCGGAAAGGTTTAAATTGTACAACATCGAAACCTATAGCTAATTGCCCAGCACCCGCCGCAGTAGTAAAAGTAAAAGGGTCGAGTGGAGCGGAATGAGAGACTACCGCTTGAGCTACTCTGTCACCACCAAAGAAAAGATGGTTCTCAAAAGCATCAACTAGCTCAGGCCGTTCTAATGCACTTGGGCCACCTGGACTAGCACTCCCTCCTGTGTTGGAAGGGCTTATGTTATACCAAGTTGAACCGTTGAATAAGACAGCGTTATTTACACCATCTACAAAGCAAATATTATTCCCGTTCCCGAAGTTAAACACAACATGACGGAGTTTTTTTACCTTCCTTATACCATCTTTGAATTTATGGATAAGTCCTGTGTTTAATTGAGTCCATGCAGCGAAGGGTACATATTGGTAGTATTTATATTCATTAGGATCAATAGACACTACATCGCCTACAGATACGCCTGTAGTTAAAATTACAGTATTACCACTTACAGTAAAATCACTTACACTTACTTGGGCTGTGGTTACAACATCCCCAACAGTTGTCGTTAAATACACCTCTACGTTGGAGGGATTATTTAATGATACAGTTCTTGAGTTATCATCTGTACCACTAAAACTAGTTTGGTTGGGGGTAGTAGCAGAAAAAGAGAACTTCTTCGTTTTTCTAGTAGCTAGAATAATATCTGAATCTATATTGTCATCTTTAAATATAGAAACTGATAGGACTTTCCCTTCAGCATTTACTGAGTCTATTTCTTCATGTGAGGAGTTACTGTTTAAAGGGGCAAAGCCTTGTACTCTCCTGTAACCACCATACAAGCTAACCTCATAGTTAACTAGTCGTGTAGCGGCACCAGGATTGTTCTCGCTTAGGTCTAGGTGGTTTTCATTGCTGTTTAAGCCACCACCACAGATAACCTTGTATGACTGTATACGATCGGGCATTTAAAGACCTAAATATTCAGTTTTTGATTTTCTATTAATCCTTGTATCGTACACTCTGTGGTATTTATTTATTAAAATACCTTGCATGTTTTTGATGCTCTGTTGGAATACCTGTATGGTAACACCCGCAGACTCAGGATTGTCTCGGAACATATACATGTAATACAAAGCCCCATCTATGATTACGTTATCATAAGAACTAGGGATTCTTGTTTGGTCATTCGCAGCCGTTAAACCTACATTATTCATGTAATAACGAAACTGTATAGAGTACCCCTTATCTGGGGAAGGACTTACTAGGTAACCATTACCGTGCGTGGGTGCTACAAATGATGGACAAGATATACCTGCGGTAGCACTTGAATCGTCTGTACTTTTATAACGTCTGTAGTATTCATCCAAACTTAAAAAATCTAACATTTTATGTTGAATGTTAAGAGAGTCATTCTTCTGGATCTGGAAACTATTCCAATCGACCACCTTAAAAAACTGGGGCCACGAATACTCTTCCTGCCCTCCAACTAAAACTTGTGTGTGTTGAGCGGAGTTAAAAGGCCACTCGTATTCTGCTTGATTAATCTGACGAATAGAATCTAGGACTGCATCTTTAGCAAGGGATTGTACACCTCGCGTATTTGCAAAATCAGCTTCAGCAATCTCTACTTCGTTAAGTTTCCGAAGGAGGCGATTTGTAAGCTCTAAGAAAGTAGATGCCATTAGTTAAATTACTCTAATATATGGTATAAAAAAGGGGCAACCCTCCTAAGAAGGCCACCCCTTAAACTAGTTACGCGATGTTGTATTGAGCAACCAACAGACCTTCAGGACGAAGGATCTTACGGCCATACAACTGCATACCACGAACGATGTCGGCAAAAGAGCCAGTGTCACGGTAAGTTTCAGTCTTAGCCAACTGTTGTGCAGTAGCTACACAAGACTGGTGACCAGCAACAACCATACCGAAATCACTTTCAGAACCAGCAGAAGCAGATGTACCTGCGCCAGTACCAACGAAAGGTAAGTTGTTAGACTTGTAGATTTTAAAACCACGGACTAGACCGCTACCAACACGACCATTGCGGAGTTCATCACCACCACCAAAGTCAGAGTTAATAAACTTAGAGTCTTCATCCATCAACAGTTCGTAGAATACTGGATCAGCAACAAACCAACGGTCTGCGGAGTCTACGTTTGCTTCATCCATCTTACGCGCCATACGGTTAAGAATGGCAAGAGGACTAGTAATACCACCAGCACCACCACCAGCAGCAACTGGGATAGATGTTGCAGCAGCACCGCCACCGATGTCAGTACCACCAAAATCAGTGATGTCTAACTTGTTACCGGCTAGTAGCTCATCAGCATCAGCAGAAGCGTCAGCTTTAATACCATTAGCAGCAGTACGAGGAACCCAAGTGCCACCACTATTCTTCGCATAACCAGATAAGTAACCTAATACTTCTCCATCATAAGAGTCGCGTAGTTTGAACGCCGCACGATCAGTTGCTAAGTCCATGAAGTTGACATGGCTGTGAGCAGCTTCAATGTCATCAATCTTGAACATATAGTAGTTAGCTTGGTCAATTTGTAGGGAGAACTCTGAATCGGCTAGATCCTGAGCTGCTACAGGCGTACCACGCTTATAGTCAGAAACTGTAATTTCTGGCTCTTTGATTATTTTAACGGCATCGCCAAAAGAGGCAATTTCACCCATATAATCGGTGTTAGTGATGTCTTCCACCACGGATTCATTACGGAAGGATTTTTGAACCTTCTGTGAATAGATTGTAGGGCTAAAGTTACCGTTTGGTAGGTTGTTATGCCCTGATTCGCTTGAAAAAGCCATTTTGCATCTCCTAATAGATGTTAAGTTAAATCGACACTAAAATTGTGTGGTTAAGACCACTAGTGTCGGAACAAAACAGAAGGGAATACTGCATTAAGGGCTAAGTTCGTTTGGGTGTCTTCATACAGAAGGGCCAACAAAACCTAGGTAACTTTAGAGTGTTCTTCTGATAATTTAAGGGGGGGTGAGGTAGGAAACGAGGTATCTTAAGGGAATTTTCCTAAAATACCTGTATTTCGGCTCGTATTACTAAGGTTGTTATACCACAATAACTAAGTGATTAGCAAGGGGTTTAACGCGCCGCGCCAGTTAAATCGTAATCAAACAGCCCTTTACTGATTGCTTCCATGATTGCAGGTTCGTTTTTATCATACTCTGCTGCGCTCATGCGATCAACTTGACTCTCTGTGAATGAAGACCGACCCCTAGATGGAGCGGTTACACCACTTCTACCAACAGACTGTGCAGCCCCTTTGGTAGTTTTAGCTTTTACTTTCCTAATACCTCGATCAGACTTGTAGAGGTCGATAGCTCTAGCTGCTGCTTTAGCATCCGTATTGTTGTTATACAGTGCGTCCATGACGTATTTAGGTTGTTCTGATACCCAATCATGGAAGTCTTTAGATGCCCGGATCTTCTGGAAGTCTGGGTGCATCTTCATCAACACCATCATTGCCTTTTCAGATTTGATTGCGTCCTGCTGCTTACGGATGTCCTTCATCTCAACAGAGGCGTGGTCAACTGCTTCTTTGACCCGCTTCTGAGCGATGGTATCCACAATCTGAGCTACATCAGGGTACTTCTGTGACCATGCTTCAACTTCCTCTTCCGATTTAGGGAACTTGATCTGACCTTTGGTTGCGTCAGTTAACTGAGACTTCATCTGTTTAATTTCAGCGTCACGGTCAGCCATTTGTTGCTGCATATGACGGCGAAGATCCCCGTATCTCTTCTTAAAGGATTCTTCCTCTGGATTGCTTGATAAGGGGGTGGTAGTTCGTTGGGTTGGTGCTGTTTCAGGTGCCGTGGGGGATTCATCCCGTGAAGCATTTCTATATTTAGTCATTATTTCTCCGTGGGGGCCGTTAAAGTAGACTAGCCTAAGCTAGTGGTTTGTGCGGGTAGCCCGTACCGCAATTTACTTTTTCATCAAAGCAATCTTAACGCTTGGACGATAAGTATTCTTGCCGTCTGAGGAAGACTCTTCATCTTCTTCTTCTTCCTCGACTTCCATTGTTTCTTCTTCAATCTTTGGTTCTGCTTTCTCGATCACATTATCTTCAGGAGTTTCATACTCTTCGTCTTCAACCTCCTCCTCTTCGTAATCTTCGCCACAACCTTCTTCGTACTCCCCCTCGGAATACTCTTCTTCTAATGTCTGGATTTGACCTTCAGCATACATAGACATTAAGCCCATTTTGGCTTCATCTCGTAAGGACATGAAAGTCTTTAAACCGTGGTACCTTACAACATCCGCAGGTACGACATACTCACCATCACTAAGTACGGCGGGAATATCATCTCTAACATTCATCTCATTAGAACCTGGTGGGATTGGGTTACCAGAGATACCATCCATACCTACTGACATATCTCCACAAAAAGAACATAGTGGATCACCACACCCTTCTGATGCCATACCACCCCCATACATACCTAAAGGATCAACTTCTTCCATACCTAAAGGATCAACTTCTTCCATAGAGCCTTCACCCAAGATTGATTGGGCTTCTTCAGGACTAACCGTAGGCCCATTCATATACTGCTCATGGATACGTTGGTCTAATTCTTCCAACTCTCTAACACCTTCTTCTCCTGCCGGTGCAGAGGGCCAATCTTCTCGTTCATTAAATGCCCTCTCAATAATCTCGTTAGGATCTTCAAGGATAGTACCGCCCCAAACAGTAGGCAAAAGATATTCCATATCATCCCTACCAATAATAGTAGTTTTTACTGTTGAGGTAGTACCGTCCTCATTCTCCACTACATTTCCTGTAGCAATATTTTCAAAGTGGTGTTCTGTGATGGGGTTTAATTCATCGGTAATCATTTCAACGGACATGAGTCCTCCTTCGTTAAATGTTGGGCTATTAGGCTCGTCCGGCTTAATTTTAAATTGCGAGTCATTTGGGGATACTTTCTTAACCCCTTTTCCTAAAACAAGAGGCCCAATCTGAACAATTTCTTTCGCCTCTACAACAGCCTCCATTGTTTCTTTGTCGTAGAAGTAAGAAGCCCTATACGGGTTCATTCCAATCTGTGTCCATTCAGGATCTTTAAGCAAATCCCCTGCTTCCTTAACTATGTCAGCCGAGTCGTGGTTAACCCATTTACCGTCCATTCTAGCAAAAGGAGATTTAGACATAGAACCTTCGGCTACTTTTAGAGCTTTGTTTGGATTTGACTGCATTGTTACATCTTTAAGACGGGCTGTCTGAGCATACCCAGCAGACTTGCCAGATTTACCTCCGCCATGAAGGGAAACAACCCATTTATCAAATGTATTGTAGGCAGGTATATCTAGACGAGAGGCTACTCGTTCACCATCCTCAATCTTCTTATTTAAACCAACAATACCTTTATCAACTTTTTTCTTATCAAGACCTAACACCAAACCTTTTAACGATGGTATCTTAGGTACCTCTTCAAAAATAGTAGGTTTACCTGCCCCAACTGAAATCTCACGAAACTGGTCTGATGTAATATTCCCAGACCTAAGTTGTTTTGCAGCTTCTTCTACTTCAGGGATTTGAGCAAAGCGGTTATCTACTTTGTTGGTATCTTTCCATACCTGAACTTCGTCAGGTGTCATGTCTATAGCTTCGTAGGGATTCTCCCCTTCCAACACATCGTCTGTGCGTGAACTTACTTTGCTATTACCAAAAATATTTTCTGACACATCTTCAATTTTTTCACGGATGACAGGTTCCGCCCCTTTTAACCCACGGGCAGCAGCATCCCCTACTAAAGGGATCACACCTACCGCTGTGGCTACGCCATTGATACCTGCCCCAATGTAATCACCTTCTTCAATCGCTTCATAGGTTTCATAGGCACCTTTGACATCACCAACAACAGGTGTGAAGTCTGCGGCTAAACTGAGTGCGGATGGGCCATATTCTTTTATAGTGTCCGATGTCTTTGAGGCATAATCTTGTAGCTTGTCTAAGTAACCCTCTTCGTCTTCTATAGTCTTTTCCATTATTTAGCATTCTCCAGAGCCTGATCTCTTAATGTTTGAAACCTTCGTAGCTCTGCAATAGACCCCTGAATTTCAAGTATCTTATTATGGTCTTTTGTATTTTCTAAAAATGAACGCATTGTTTCGATACGAGCCTCAATGTACTCTTGAAGAACAGGATACATATCCTGACTATTGACGAGTGGAAGTATCGATCTTGCTAAAGTCTTTTCCATTATTGCGGTTGCCCTTGTGGAGGTGCTGGGGGTGGAGTGCCACCGTTGGCTCCGCCGCCGCCTCCTGTAAATCCATCCGCACCAGGTTCAGGTGCATTACCGGGGGCTATGTTACCGCCACCATTACCGGTAGGATCATCTGGACTAGGCGCACCACCTTGTTGTGGTTGGGCTTGCTGTGGAGGTTGAGGCATAAGGGCAGCTACAGCGGCCATCATCTCTGCTTGGATTGCAGCTTCTCTAGGATCGTTAAGAACCTTGTCTTCATCCAAATCCATTGATGCTGCAATCTCACGAAGAATATAATCATACTTAACGAAAGGTTGCATTGCAGGATTTGCGGTCATCTGCATAAACTGTAACAGACGTTGTGAACGTACCTCGTTTCGCATCAGGCTTTCGGTACCCCTAGCGACAACATCAAGATCACCTCGGATAGACTTGTCGAAATTGAACTGCATATTAAATGCGAACAATGAACGTCCCAAAGGAGCTAAAAGGTAGTCATCAATATTACGAACAACCGCTTTAATATTCTGTGCGGCTGCACCCATAAGCATAGACATACCACTAGCAGTTCTACCAACACCCATTACGCCAGTACTGCCATGAGCAAAGGAAGGCATACCTGTAGATTCATCGGCTAACTGTCTTGCCTTATCAAATACCTGCAAACATTCTCCTGTGACATTAGGGAATTTAGTACCGAAGATAGCTTGCCCAGGCGCACCTGCTTGCCGTCTAAATACTTTTCCGGGATATACACTCAGGTCTTGGCCCGGAACAAGATTGGTTTCATCGATCTCAATCAATAGGTTGGAAGATAACGCAGCATTATCTACGGCTAAACGCATAAAGCCATTCATTATTTCCTGCGTATCTTCCATGTTCTCTGCCAACCCAATACCAAAAAAGCTATACGGGTTTAATTCGTAAGGAACGGAATGGTAAGGTAACCTAGTAGGCGTAAACGGGTTTATAACTAAACGAAGTATCTGACCGTTACACATCCATGCATTGATCTGAAATTCGTCTGCGTCAGCTACTTCATCTGGTAGGTCTAGGTCAGCTTCTTCAGCCAACTCTGCATCAACAACCCCCCAATACTCTAGGACTTCGTATCGGTCTACATTCGATGTACTTTCGCTGTCTTCTAAGGTGCCCTCCCAATAGTGGGGAGTATAATTGGGGCCGAATTCAATCGCCTCTTCAATTGCTTCCTCTCTAAAAAAAGGACGTTTTTTTAATTTTCTAAGTTGAGAACGACTTAGTCTATGTCTCTCAATTGTGTACTCAGACTCTGCCATATTACGGGCGTCAGGGTCTGGGTAGAAATTCCAAATACTTACAGATTCTACTTTTGGTATGCTCCTGAAAACAGGATCGTATACACCTTCGTCATCCCAATTAGGATATTCTTTCTGTAGTGCAAATGGGCCTTTTAATATCCCAGTACCAAATAAACACATCTCAAAGGCAGTTGATCTAAGATGCTTACTAGCTTGGCTCTCATCCAACTGGTCATGGATTGTCTTTTCCATTTTGCGGGATGCTGCTTTCGCAGGTTCAAACGTCAATGAGGTTGGGGTTGTACCCACACCGTCCTTTAGTTTTTCTTCTACACGCTCTAGTTGGTCAGCGAGAGGGCCAGCATCTTTTAGTAATTCAGGTCTAGCTACCGTTGCAGATCTATCCGGTTGACCTGTAACCTCACTTAATTTTTCTTCTGTTATTTCTTTAGGATCAAAATGTAGAGAGCCAGACACTCCTAATGGTTTGTAGCTAGGCTCGATACCAATAGGGAATTTACTACCTGCAAATAGAACATCAACGATTTGGGCATAGGCAGCAAGAACCTTCGTCTTGGTTATCTTGATAAAGGCTTGGCTTTTCTCTTGCTCGGTAAACTGTACATCAGGGCCGTATAGACCTCTGTAGTTTCTATAGGCAGTAAGCCACCGCGTTTCATCCGATTGTCGGGCATCTTTGGAACGATTATATCGCTCTTCGATAAAACCAACTAAGCCCCCTAGGGACGCATTGGTTTCGTCATCAGAATCCCCAAATCCAATAGAGGTTTCTTCCATGTTAATATCTTCTGGTCTGTCTAGTATTGCCATTTATTTAGTATCCAAATTTTGTACTTGCGGGTCGCCAAGTCTGTGTATTTTTTTGACCCCAATCGTCGAAAGGGGACGATGATCTAGGACGAGACATTATCCCGTACCTTACTGAATCATATGTGTGATCACTTCTGTACCTAACATCGATGTCATCCCCACCCTTCGGGTCGCTAGGAATAACCGGTAGGTCCGCGATTATCTGTCGGCAGTTATTAAAGAAAACTATACCGGGTGTCTCTGCTTCCTCGTCATACTTTAAAACCTCATGAAACCTGTTCTTACCTGCTACTCGCGCCCCAGCAGTTCTATCAGAAGGTCGCCACCTACATCCCATAGAGATCATCTCTTCAGCGATAGAGGGGCCAATCTGCCCTCGATTATGCCAACAAGAGGAATCCAGAATACCATAACTGATACTCTCGCCTTGCTCTAAATCTAATACAGCTTTAGCAAGATCCCTACCTGTGTGCTTACTGACATACAGTTCCCGATAAACGATCAGGGTTTCATAGGCGGGGTCTACAGCAAACCAATGTACTGCGGAGTAGGATGAGTAACCATAATCACAGGATCTAAATCTACGCCATTCGTGAGGTATCTCAAACGGATCAACGATATGAATGTTTGAACGGAACTCACTAAAAGCAGCACCGTCAGCTACCGCCCAATCCCCTTCTAACAACTGCCTCCGTTGCATCTCAGGCAAGGAAAGCAAGTTAGCTTCGTATGAACCTTCTTCGTAAAGGTAGGGATTATCTTTTAGGGTTGCTGGTATAAATCGTCTATCAAATAAAGACTCACCAGCTTTCGCATGGCCTTCAGGATATATTAGGGTTTCACCCGTTTCCACATCTGTTGCAGAAAACGAACTATTCGGCGGCGAAGGGTCGATAAACATTTGTTTAACCCACGAGTGACCCGGCCCACCAGGGTTCGTAGTTGCCCGCATAAAGATTGGTAATGAGGGGTCAGTGGTTCTAAGACGCGAACGCATATAATTCCACGCAAACGGCGTAGAATGTTGAGTAAGCTCGTCAAAGCCGATATAACTAAATGCTTGGCCTTGGTAACGTAATACATCATCTTCTCTCTCTAGGTAGGTCATCCATAGTCTAGCACCGCTAGGGAATACCCATTGTGATTTTTTCTCTTGCCACTTAGCACCAGGGAAAGCTGCCCCGTACATCTCTTGTGACTTCCAGATTAATTCCCTTAGTTCATCGTTAGTACGACGAAGAATTAGTCCATTGAAATTAGCGTTGGAGAAGTAACGCATCGGATCTGCTAAAAGACCGATACTCTTACCTCCTCCCGCAGCACCACCGTATAATACTTCTCGTTCAGATGCCGCTAGGAACTCTGTCTGTGGCCCCTCATTAGGTGAGAAGACAATCGTCCTCTCTTTCGGTTTAGCTTCAAAATCTAAAGTATCACTAAACTGCAACGGAGAAGGAGGTAGTTCAGGGAGAGGTTCGTCCCCACCCTTTATCTTTTTAATCTTCTTAGTAGTAGCAGTCAGACTTCTCTTTGCTGCTGCCTCACGCTTCTTGAGGGCGTGTAACTCCCGCTCTTCTTTAGTCTTAGGCTTCTTCTTACGTTTCTGCTGGTTAAGCTCTTTAATACGAGGGTTCTTCTCCCCTCTGTGCCGCTTCCATATATTCGCAAGACCTTGGTGAGATATTTCTTTACCAGAGTTTTCACTTAGCCATCTAGCAGCTTCACGGTAGGAATTCCCCGCGTCAAGGAAGTCCATGGCCTTTTCAACAAAACCAATGAGGTTCCAATCAGGAACTGCTAATAAGGCATCCTCTTCACTTACTGTGTAGCCGTAAGGTATCTTAGATGCTTTATTAGGACGTTTCTTGTCTACCCAGTTATTCGGCTTCGTCATCAGTAGGGGTAACCATTTTAGGTGGTAAAATAAATATGCCCCCCTCTGGGCCTTTAATCTCTATCTTCTCTTTCTTAATCAAACCAGTTCTATCAAGGATCTGTGTAGCAGCAGCTACCGCATTCCTCGCCCCCATAGCACCAGGATCATTTAAAACATCGACCATGCTGAATGTGGCCTTTGGAGCATTAACCGCCAATACCATACTCGCACGATCCACAATCTCGTCACGCAACGGCCCAACAACCTCGCTAACACGAGTGTTAGACGAATAGCCCGCCATAGTCATAGCTTCACGGATATTACCCCGTGCGTCGCCACAAAGAGCTTCTAGGAAGGCTTCTTGCTTTTCTGTTAATTCTTTTTTGTCCGTCATTTGATTACCATTTCTTACAAGACCAATATCTAGCCGTTAGCTTAGTTGGAGGATTAGAGTCGCATTTGTGTCTTGCACGAAAGGACTTACGTCGATCAGGGTTGGACTTCTTAATCCTCATGTCGGGATCACCAAATCGGATAATCTTCTCTTTGCCGTTCTGACATGCCTTTACGACAAACTTCTTTGGGCCATCCGGGGTTCGCTTAGGCTTATTACAAGCCATCTTGGATTTATCTAGCCGCTTAGTCGGCATCTTACTTTTTCTTCTTCTTACTGACAGCCTTACCAGAATAAGCCTCTACCAACTCCCCACGCTTACCTTTACCGCTTTTCTTTTCTTTTTCCTTACGGCGTTTCTCCGCCATACCACCAGAACTCATGGCAGCCTTCTCTTTCTCTCGCTTCTTATCTACATCAAGTTTCTGAAGGTCATCACCGAGCTGCATAAAGCCTCCCTTGGACATCTTCACTTTCCCCTGTGATTTAACAGAGGCTCCACAATTAGCGTACTTCATTTTTTTTAACTCTCCTAGGTGCCGGTTGTTTCATCATCCTGAAAATTGAGTTCTTTCTCAGGGCTGGTTTCTTTCGGGTTGTCGGTTTTCTTGTAATCATAGAATTCACCGTATCCTCGAAACACACTAGCCTCTCTACGGGCTTGTTGAGGGGTTATTAAGCCTTCCTCTAAAAGATACCTTCGTACCTCTTTTAAACTAAGGTCACGGCCAGTAGCCGCTTCAATAGCAGCTCTGATATATACAAGGTTGATTTCGTTATTTTGGGGAAGGGACATTTTTACTGTGCTATTTGTTATAACATTACTACGATTTAAAAGCAACAACAATTAAGTCAGTAGTTAAAACACTAATTATGGTCAGAGTATTGACAGATTGAGATTTATATGGTAAAACAGACAGGCGTTGGCCGAGCGGTATATATATATATTTACTATAGGCTCCTCATGGTAAACATATATGTATACTTGTAACTCATCTATTTAGTATTCTCTTCAGGTCTATCCTTAGCATGGTAAACCTCGATATACGCACCACAACCCGGACAAGAGAGATTAGTAAGGATAGTAAATTCCTCAGACTCCTCTTCGATGTCGTGGTCACCCCCCCAAATCAAATCTCCACCACACACCCAGCAACTCATCATATAAACTTACCCTTGATAGCCGTAGTCCAGGCAGTGAAAGGACAAGTCTCTTGGTGCGTTAGGCGGTTAAGGTAGATTGAGTTCTTACCATCGTAGTCTCTACACTTCTCAAATGTAATCGAAGTATCCTCAAGACATACCAAAGCAAACACATCACATGAACCTGCCTCGTACTCACGAAAGGTAGTCGTTTTACCCTTCCGAATACTGAATAGCCGTGATCCTGTCGCGGCTTTCTTCGTTTTAACATCCACACGAACAATACCCTTATCATCCGGTAGCATAACGAGTAAGTCATACCCGTTTGAGGCTGTGTGATGCACTTCATAACCATACCCAGACAGCATAGCAGCTACTAGGTGTTCCCCAATACGACCAACTTGGGTAGCATCAAGGGGATCCATAAGATTTGGGTTAAATAAGGTCTTCTGATTCATATTCTACCTCATCAGACACAGACTTATCTTCCATTAAACCAGCAACATCTCTAAGATTGTTGGAATGGCGATCAAGTTCGTGAGCAATAAGGTAAAGCTGACCGTAACCGGCTGCTCCCTTCTCAATACTAGCAAAATCAATGATGCTATCGATAATATGATCGAACTCTACCCGTATTTCGGTGGAATCGTCACTATCATCTAGGAATATATGGCTAACAACGTGGAATCTACCGTCATTATCCACTTCTAAGTCATTTTCAACTAATAATGACATCTCTAGGGTGGCTGTATCGCTTGGTGAGGACATGAATTAATCCATTTACTGGACAATACTCTTACATTAGTAAAAGTCGTAATTGATTTTATGAAAAAACACTAACAAAGTCAACTGTTTAACGTGATAAATACGGTATTTAATCGGGTGTAGGCTACCCTTTGACATAATGTGTACCTTTACCCCCCAACTACCGGCACGAACCTTGTGCATTTTACAGATTGAGTCCATGGCCCCCTCTCTGGATGTATATACGATTAGGGTAAGGTCGTTGACAGTGTTGATTTTCACAGATTCGGTCGGAGTTGTATACGGTAACGTACGGCCCCCCCCTGGCACATGCGCCCCCCGGTCGTGTGGCTACAGGCCAGGCTACATGGGGCCTACAGCTATATTCCTTGTATGTAAGAA
>Ga0208814_1000865_pt1 | contig 15687 bp, 15 predicted proteins | sample MalvirAntarct_55_FD_184253 | JGI IMG/M metagenome (GOLD analysis project Ga0208814, IMG submission 184253) | Marine viral communities from the Global Malaspina Expedition - Malaspina viral metaG Antarct_55 (SPAdes) (version 2) | ecosystem: Environmental > Aquatic > Marine > Oceanic | place...
ATAACTTCTATGAACTATACCAACACGCACAAGGTGCAGACGATTGGTTTAACTATAAAGCTAAAGCAAGTGAAACTAAAATTGTAGATGAAGATGAGTTGGTCAAGGCAAAAGAAGTAATGGGTGAGAAGAAGTACCTACAAGAATTTGAATGTGATTGGATTGCTAACATAGAAGGTGCAATCTACAATGACACGTTAGTTAAACTAGAAGATGGTAAACAATTAACTAGAGTACCATACGACCCTAGCCTTCCAGTATCTACCGCATGGGATTTAGGAGTGGCGGATCATAGTGCTATTATATTTTTTCAACAACTAGGTAAAGCTATTAATATTATAGACTACCATGAAGAACGTGGTGAGGGATTACCGCATTACATTCAGATGTTAAAACAAAAAGATTACGTTTACAAAGAACATTATGCACCACACGACATTGAAGTTACGGATTTTGGTAATGGTAAAACCAGAAGAGAGGTCGCCTATCAATTAGGTATAAGATTTAAAGTTGTACCAAAAATTCCACTAGAGGATGGCATACACGCAACTACCATGACCTTACCTAGATGTTGGATTGATACTGACCATTGCAAAAAGTTAATAGATGCGTTAAGACATTATCATCGGAAGTATATTGACAAAAATCGTATGTTCCGAAGTAAGCCTGTTCATGACTGGTCATCTCATGCTTGTGATGCTATGAGATACTTAAGTGTAGGTTTACAAGAAATTAAGAGTGGACAAACTGCTCCACAAGATATAGCAGATAATGAATACAGGATTATATAATTATGGGATCAATATTTTCACCAAAAATGCCATCGCTACCGCCAGTTCAACCTTTGCCGACACCACCATCTACTGAAGTGTCTGCCGAAGAGAAAGAAAGAATTGCAGCGGAACAAGCATCAATAGAAAGAAAAAGAAAAGGTAGAAAGTCAACTATCTTAACTGGACCTTTGGGTATTGAAGAAGAAGCTGAAACACAAAAGAAAACTTTACTAGGATCATAATATGGGAGGAAGTCCAGCAAGAGTAATTAGAAGTTTCGTTAAACCAACACCACCTACACCTGCACCAGTTATGGCATCACCTACAACAGCAGAAGTTTCTCAAGCAACAGCAACTAGCATGGATGGATATGATTCAAGAAAAACAAAAGCTAAAGGAAGATCAATGACAATTATGACAGGACCTGGCGGAGTAGAAGATCAAACATTAACATTAGGTAGAAAGAGTTTACTAGGACAATAATGGCATTAACAGATAGACAAAAAACAACTTTAAAAAAACATAGTGTTCATCATTCTACAAAACATATGAAAGATATGAAAGTAGCTATGAACAAAGGAATAAGTTTTACAAAAGCACATAAAATTGCACTTAAAAAAAAAGGTAAATAATGGCATCAACAGACTTAACAAAAAAATTATTATCTCGTTTCGATAGACTTTCAGGACAAAGACAAAACTGGGAAACACATTGGCAAGAAGTAGCAGATTATATGCTACCAAGAAAAGCAGATGTTACTAAAAGAAGAAGTCGTGGCGATAAAAGAATGGAACTTATATTTGACAGTTCCCCTTTACAAGCATTAGAATTATTAGCATCATCTTTACATGGTATGATGACCAATCCTTCTACACCTTGGTTTACTTTAAAATTTAAAGACCAACAAGTTGAGAATGAAGATGAAGCAAAAATTTGGTTAGAATCTGCAACAGATGCAATGTACACAGCATTTAACAGATCAAACTTTCAACAAGAAATTTTTGAATTGTATCACGACCTTATTACCTTTGGTACAGCAGCAATGTTTATTGAAGAAGATGAAGAAGATTTAATTAAATTTTCTACAAGACACATTGATGAAGTTTACATTGCGGAAAATGATAAAGGTAGAATAGATACCATCTACAGAAGATTTAAATTATCAGCAAGAGCTATCGTGCAAAAGTTTGGCGATAAAGTATCTCAAGATATTTTAACTATGGAAAAGAAAGACCCTTACCAAGAAATAGAAATTATACACGCAGTTTATCCAAGATCAGATTTTGATCCTAATAAAAAAGATAAAAAGAATATGCCATTTGAATCGGTGTATATGGAATACAAAAATAAAAATGAATTATCTGTATCTGGATTTAAAGAGTTTCCTTTTGTAGTACCAAGATACTTAAAGGCTTCACATGAAATCTATGGCAGAAGTCCTGCAATGACAGCATTACCAGATGTTAAGATGTTAAATGAAATGTCTAAAACAACTATTAAAGCTGCACAGAAACAAGTAGACCCACCTTTATTAGTTCCAGATGATGGTTTCTTATTACCAGTTAGAACTGTACCAGGTGGATTAAATTTTTATAGATCAGGTACGAGAGATAGAATTGAACCATTAAACATTGGTGCAAATAATCCATTAGGTTTAAACATGGAAGAGCAAAGAAGAAATGCTATTAGAGAAGTATTCTATGTAAACCAACTTCAGTTACAACAAGGTCCACAAATGACAGCTACAGAAGTAATTCAAAGAAACGAAGAGAAGATGAGATTGCTAGGACCTGTATTAGGAAGATTACAATCAGAATTATTAAAACCCCTTATTGATAGAGTGTTTAATATTCTATTAAGAAACAATCAATTACCTCCTGCACCTGAATTTTTATCAGGTCAAGATATAGAAATTGAATATGTTTCACCTTTAGCTAAAGCACAGAAATCCACAGAACTTCAATCCATTATGAGAGCTATTGAAATACTTGGAAGTTTAGCTAATGTAGCACCTGTATTTGATTATATTAATTTTGATAATTTAGTTAAACATTTAGCAGAGATTGTTGGTGTTCCACAAAAATTATTAAAATCACAAAGTCAAGTAACTGCAGAAAGACAACAAGCACAACAACAAAAACAGGAGCAAATGCAGATGCAACAAGTACAACAGATGGCTAAAGCTGGAGGAGATATAGCTCCACTTGCAAAAGCCTTACCTGAAGAAGCAAAAGCTGTTGCAAATGCTGATATAGAATAATGGGTCAATCAAAAGATAAAGAACAAAACTTTCAAAAATACGTTGAGCAAATTAAAAGCAATTATAAATATATTTTTACTACAGACGAAGGAAAGCAAGTTATGTCTGATTTAGAAAAAAGATGTCATTATCATACTACTACTAATATAAAAGGAGATAGTCATGAGAGTGCGTATATGGAAGGTCAACGTAGCATCCTTCTATTTATTAAAGCAATGCTACTTAACGAAAATGAAAAAGGAAAATAAATATGTCATCAGAACAGATAACGGAGCAACCAGCTTCGCCTGTAGAAACGACACCAACACCTACAGAAACTAAACCTGTTGAAGCAACAATCGCATCAACAACAGAACCACAACCAACAGTAAATAAAACTTGGAAGGAAGCAATTTCTGAAGAGTTTAGAAGTGATCCAAACATAGAAAAGTTTACAGAGATAGATGCACTTGCAAAGTCATATATCAATGCAACTAAAATGATTGGTCAAGATAAAGTTGCTGTTCCTAATAAAAACTCAACTGAAGATCAATGGAATGAAGTGTATGATAAATTAGGTAGACCAGAATCTGCTGATAAATATTCACTTAATGTTAAATCTGATGTTGTTCCTATTGATGAAGGATCTATAAAACAATTTGCAGACAATGCACACAAGCTAGGTTTAAATCAAAAACAAGCTGAAGGTATTTTAGAGTTTTATAAAACTAGCATGGAAGGTACTGCTCAACAATCAAAAGTTGATACTGAAACTGCTCAAGCTCAATCAGCACAAGAGTTGAGACAAGAGTGGGGAAGAGAGTTTGATACTAATGTTAAAAGAGCTGGAGCATTAGCTAAAGCTAATATGAATCCAGAAATATTAGATATGGAACTTAAAAATGGTATGAGAGTAGGAGATCATCCTGAAATTATTAAAGGCTTTGCCAAGATAGCTGGAATGATGTCTGAAGATAATATGGTTACTGCAGAAAGTGAACAAGTTAACTCTAATAAAGATATTGAATCAGAAATATCTACTATTACTAACAATACTGACGGACCTTATTGGAATAAAGGACATCCAGATCATGATAAAGTAGTACAACAAGTTTATACGTTAAGAGAAATGTTAAACGCAGAATAATTTTTAACCCCTTGTATTTTTTTCTAAACTAATGTAAGGGGTTATTAGTAAGACAATTCGTAAGAACCTTACTGACAACCAGGAATAGACTGTGGTCTAACAGACCTTAAATGCAAGAGACGCCTATCAATACTGATGGAGAACTTTTCTGATTATATAAAGTTAACAATAATAATGGAGAGACAAATATGTCATCACAAATAACTACAGCATTTGTACAGCAGTATTCTGCTAACATACAAATGTTATCTCAACAAATGGGATCATTATTAAGAGACAAAGTCAGAGTTGAAAGCGTTGTAGGAAAAAACGCATTCTTTGATCAGGTTGGATCAGTAACTGCTCAATTAAGAGCGAGCAGACACGCAGACACACCTCAAGTAGATACACCTCACTCAAGAAGAAGAGTATCACTTGCGGATTATGAGTTTGCTGATTTAATAGATCAACAAGACAAAGTACGTCTTTTAATAGACCCAACATCATCTTACGCTCAAGCCGCTGCTATGGCAATGGGAAGAGCAATGGATGATGTAATCATAACTGCTGCTTTAGGAACTGCTTCAACAGGTGAAACAGGTACTGGAACGGAAACTGTGCAAACTGGTATCGCAAAAGGTACTACTGGTTTAACTGTTGCTAAATTAATTGCAGCAAAAGATTTACTAGATAAAGCAGATGTTGACCCTTCTATACCAAGACACATTATAGTAGGTCCAGAGCAACTAGGTAATCTATTAGGTGATCCAGAAGTTACAAGTTCAGATTTCAATACTGTCAAAGCACTCGTGCGTGGCGAACTTGATTCTTATCTTGGCTTTAAATTCACAGTATCTAATAGGCTGCCAAAATCAGTTAACGATAGAACATGTATTGCTTATGCACAAGACGGACTTCTTCTAGGAATCGGAAAAGATGTTTCCGCAAGAATAGATGAAAGAGCTGATAAATCTTATGCTACGCAAGTATACTACTGTCAAACAATCGGTGCAACTAGAATGGAATCTGCTAAAGTAGTTCCAATCATTGCCATCGAAGCATAATAGGAGAAATATATGACAACAAAAAATACAGACTTGGTAGCTAACTTTGAAGCTATCCCTCAAGTTGCAAATAGTGCTTCTGAATTAGCGGGTGTTCTTAGAACAGCTCATGGTTCAGTTGAACTTGCTGCTGGAGACAGTACTGATAACGATATTGTTATGTTAGCACCTATTCCGAGTAATGCTTCTTTACCAACTTTATTTGTTGGTTCAGACACATTCGGTGGGTCGTGTACATTCAATGTTGGTATTTATACATCAGCTGGTGTAGTAAAAGACGAAGATGTTTTCGCAAGTGCAGTAGCTGATGCTGGTGCAATGGCGGATGTTCGTTATGAAGCTGCTGATCTTAATACTGGATCTAAACAACTATGGGAATTAGCTGGAGACAGCTCTGACCCTGGTGGATATTTCTACATAGCTATTACTTTTAGTGCTACTGGCGGAACAGCTGGTACTCTAAATTGGAATATTAGTTACGTAGTAAGTTAATAAAAATTAAGTGGGGGAGCAATCCCCCATTTTTTAATATATAACCAATGGAGATAACATGAGCTTATACAAAAACATGAACGCAAGAAAAAAAGCAGGAACTTCAAGATCAAAAAAGAAAAGTACAATCACAAAGAAAGCTTACGCAAATATGAAAGCTGGTTTTCCAAAAAAGAAAAAATCATAATCAATGGCATCAGTAGTAGACATTTGTAATGGAGCATTAAACCAATTAGGTGCTACTACTATTCTGTCATTAACAGAAGATTCAAAAAATGCACGATTGTGCAATTCAAGATATACACAAGTTAGAGACGCAGTATTCAGACAACATCCTTGGAACTGTTTACAAAAAAGATCATCATTAGCAAAAGATGCTTCAACTCCAGCATGGGGTTTTACTGCTCAATTTGTTTTACCAGCTGATTGTTTAAGATTACTTACTATTATAGATTACGATTCTAATTACAAAGTAGAAGGTAGAAAAATTTTAAGTAACACTTCCACTATGAAAATTTTATATATATCAAGAATTACAGACCCTAATGAATATGATGAATTATTAAGAGAAACTTTATCTGCTGCATTAGGAGCAGATATTGCTTATGGAGTTACATCTTCTAATCCTGTGTCTGAAAAAATGTACACGTTATATCAAGATAAATTAAGAGATGCTAGGTTTGTAGATTCAACTGAAGGTCAAAACAATTCACCTGATCTTGGAATGTCTGATTCAATAGATGCTAGTACTTTTATTAACTCAAGGTTTTAATAAATGGCACGAGTTGCAGTACAGCTTACTAACTTTACAGGTGGAGAATTATCTCCACGATTAGATGGTCGTAATGATCTTACTAAATATTCATCTGGTTGCACAAAATTAGAAAATTTTATTATCTACCCACATGGTGCGGCAGCTAGAAGATCGGGTACAAACTTTGCAGCTGAAGTAGCAGATAGTGCAAACAAAACAAGGTTAATGCCTTTTGAATTTTCTACATCTCAAACATATATGTTGGAGTTTTCTAATTTAAAAATTAGAGTTTACAAAGATAGCAGTACAGTATTTGAAGCTAATAAAACTATAACTGCAATTACAAAAGCTAATCCGGGAGTAATTACTTCTAATAGTCATGGTTATTTAACAGGTAATGAAATTAAAATTACAAATATTGTAGGTATGACAGAACTAAATGAAAAAAGATTTTTAGTTGTTAAAATAGATGGTAATACTTTTTCTTTAAAAAACAAAGATGGTGTAGCAATCAACACTACAAATTTTACTACTTATAGTTCAGCAGGAACTATGAATAAAGTTTTTGAAATTGCAACACCTTACACAACAGCACAACTGTTTGATATTAAATTTGCACAGTCTGCTGACGTTATGTACATTACACATCCATCACACGAAGTAGAAAAATTATCTCGTACTGGTCATACTGCTTGGACATTAACAGATGTTGATTTTACTAAAGGACCAATGCAAGATGCTAATACAACAACAACAACTTTAAACCCAGGTCAATCAGCAGTAGGTACAAGTATAGCTTTAGTAGCTTCTGCGACCACAGGTATTAATAGTGGTTCTGGTTTTCTTGCTACAGATGTAGGAAGGTTTGTTTTTTTAAGTGGAGGTTATGCAAAAATAACAGGTGTAACTAATACTACAAATGCAGTTGTAAGTATTGTTGTAGCTTTATCTGGTGCAAGTGCTACAGCAGATTGGAGACTAGGAGCTTTTTCAGACACTACAGGTCATCCTTCTTGCGTTACTTTCTTTGAACAACGATTAGTATTTGCAGGTACAACTAACCAACCACAAACTATATTTTTCTCAAGGTCTGGCGATTATGAAAACATGGATGCAAACCTTGGTGGTACAGTAGCAGATGATGATGCTATTATTTATACCATTGCATCTAACCAAGTTAACGCAATTAGATTTATGACAGCTACAAGAACTTTAATTCTTGGTACAGCTGGTGGTGAGTTTACAGTAAGTGGAGGTGGTACAGATAGTGCAGTTACACCAACAAACATATTAATTAAAAAACAATCTAATCATGGTGCAGCTAATGTAGATGCAATAGCTGTAGGTAATGCAACATTATTTTTACAAAGAGCTAAAAGAAAAGTTAGAGAACTAGCTTATAACTTTGATGTAGATGGTTACATTGCACCTGACATGACTATACTTGCAGAACATATTACTGAAAGCGGAATAACACAAATGAGTTACCAACAAGAACCTAACCAAATTATTTGGGGAGTAAGAGATGATGGTGAACTTATAGGTTTAACATACCAAAGAGAACAACAAGTAACAGCTTGGCATAGACATATTTTTGGTGGTAGATTTGGTAATGCAACTATTACAGTTACAGATTATGCAAACATAGCTAATGGTACAAGAGTTGTTTTAACTAAATCAGACGGAACAAAAACAACTTTTACATCTGCTACATCTGCTACATCAGGTAAATTTCATACTACATCTAGCAATAACCAAACAGCAACAAACTTAAAAACATTAATTGATGCTAATTCTAATTTTACAGCAACAGTTGCTAGTAATGTAGTTACCATTACAGAAACATCTCCATTGTCTACAGGATTTTTAACTATTAAATCAGTAGATGACACAACAAGATTAACTACAACTAATCAAGGTAAAGCAGTATGTGAAAGTGTTTCAGTTATACCTACAGATGATTCTGAATATCAAACGTGGGTTATTGTAAAAAGAACCATCAATGGTATTACAAGAAGATTTGTAGAATTTATTAATACATTTGATTTCACAGAAACAGATAATACAACATTTAATTTTTTAGATAGTGCTTTAGCTTATAGTGGTTCAGCAGTTACAACAATTTCAGGTTTAGATCATCTTGAAGGACAAACAGTTGGTATATTAGCTAATGGTGCAACGCACCCTGATAAAACAGTATCAAGTGGTTCTATTACATTAGATCGTTCTTCTACTAATGTTAAAGTAGGTCTAGCTTACAATTCAATATTACAAACAATGAGAATAGATGCTGGTTCACAGAATGGTACATCACAAGGTAAGACAAAAAGAATATACGAAATTACAATTAGATTATTTGAATCTATTGGTGTTGAGGTTGGAGAGACATTAGATAACATGGAAAGAATACCATTTAGAACATCGTTTGATCCTATGGATGAAGGTCTACCTACGTTTACAGGAGATAAAGCTGTGGAGTTTAGAGGTAATTATGATACTGATGGTTTTATTTTTGTTAGACAAACTCAACCTTTACCTTTAACAATATTATCTTTATACCCAGAGTTACAAACAAATGACTAAAAATTTATTACAAATAGTGCCTTATATAGCAACTCATGGTAAGATCATTCTTGCTAATCAAATGAACCACGTTCTTATGGATAAAGACGCACAATACGAAGGCGATGCTATGCAGTTAGAACAGAATGGTTTAGCTTATACCTGTATCATTAATGATGAGCCTATCGCATCTGCAGGTATGAAAATTATTTGGGATGGTGTGGCAGAAGGTTGGGTGTTGGCAACAGGTAAAGTTTGGGATCACCCACTTGTTGTTGCTAGAGCTATTAAGAAAAATTTTGCAAGACTAGCAAAAGAAAATAATATAAAAAGAGTACAAACAGCTGTAAGAGCTGACTTTAAAATAGGTTTAAAGTTTGCTTCATGGCTTGGTTTACAAAACGAAGGATTGATGAAACATTATGGTTTTGATGGTTCAGATCACTTCAGATATGCGAGGATTTTTTAATGAGTTGGCAGATGGCAGTAGTAGGTGCAATAGGTGCAGCACAAATACAACAACAAGGTGCTATAGGTAAATATAATCAATCCATTGCTAATCGTAATGCTCAAGTTAAAGAACAAGAAGCTCAAATATTAGATGATAAATTAAATTTAGAACTCTCACAATTTGATAAAAAGTTTAGACAACTTCAAGGAAGTCAAGTAGTTCAAACTTTAAAATCTGGAGCAGAATTTTCTGGATCAGCAAGAAACATAAAATTATCAAATTTATATGAAGCTGAAGTAGAAAAAGATATTGCTAGATATAATACTGAAATAGGTAAAGCTAGAAAATTTGAAGAAGCTAACTTTGCTAGAATATCTGGTGAAGTTGCTAGACAACAAGCAAGACTAGCACAACTAGGAACACTAACTCAAACAGGAACAAGTTTATTAACAATGAGCAAATATTCATAATGCCAAAGATACCTACATTTACATCTAAAGGAACAATAACCAGTCAAGGACCAAGTGTTACTACTAATTTACAAATACCCTTAACACAAACTGTTGGTGCTGCTTTACAACCTATTTCAAAATATGTTGAACAAGAATATATAAAAGAAAAAAAATTAGAAGAAAATAATAAAGTAGATAAATTAATATCTAATTCATATAAAGATAATCAAAATGGTCCAGTTGGATTTTTAACCCTATCAAGTGAAACTGGAAAAAATCCTAATCCATCTGATGCTTCTAATATTTATGATCAAGGTATAGATAAATTATATAATTTTATATCTTCTAGTGAAGGACAAAATTTATCTCGTTTTGGTAAACAAATTTTTAAATCTAAATTTTATGGTTCAGCTTCACAGTTAAAAGCAAATGCTTTACTACAATCAAGGAAAGAACAATTTAAAGAATCTTCTGATGTTGATAGCGATTATATAACACAAAAAACTATTGCTCTTTCTTCACTTCCTAATGGATCAGGATTAGATCAAATATATAATGAAATAGATATAAGATTAGATTCTAACCCATATTATAATGAACAACCTCAACTTAAAAATGATGTTAAACAAAAGTATCAACAATTTTCCGCATCTGCTGTTGCAAATAAAATGTTATTAACTCAACCAGATCTTTTAAAAAAACAATTACAAGAAGGCAAATATAATATTTTAGAATCAAAAGATATAATTGAACTTTCCACTAAAGCAGATGAAGTAATCAAGGGACAGAAGTTTGATTTTCTTCTTTCTGATTTAAAAATATTAGATGATAAAATTGGATTAGATATTATTAATGATTTTAAAGGTGTTAAAGAAGGAACTTTTAATGGTGATGTAAATAAAATTAGATTATTTGAATCTTTAAATCCTTTAGAAAAAAAAGAATTAATTAAATTAGCTGAAACTCAAAGATCAAAATCTAATGCTGAAATTAATAATATTAATACTGGTATTAGAAATCAATTCAGAGATGAAGCTATACAAAATTCTGTAAGAGTTTACGATAGTTATAGAACAAAAGGTATATTTAATTCTGCAGAAATTAATCAAGTGTTTGGTGATTATGAAGATGATATTAACACTTCTACTAAACAACAATTTATAGAACTGTCAACAAAACAAGGAAACAATGAATTAACAAAAATAAGCAATTATTATAAAAATGATGAAATTACTTCTCAAATTTTAAATGGAAAAATTAAAGATATATCAACACCTTTTATACTGCAAGGTGAAAACAAACCTTTAAGTATTTTACAAAGAGCGGGAGACGGGATTAATCCTGATGTAGACTTAAAATTTTATATAGATTATTTATTACCAAATATTAAAGATCCTACTTTTGTAGATGATAATAAAGAATTTTTTAAATTTATACAAAAATACCAACCTCAAATAGAAGGACCAACTTATTCTAAATATGTAGATAAAAATTTAGATAATCGTTTAAATCAATTTAAAAATGATATGTTTAAAAAATTTATTGAAAGAAGAAGAATAGCAGAACCAACAAAAGATTTATTGAGTAAAGATAGTAAAAAATTTATTGGTCATGATATTTCCAGTTATCTTCCTACACAAGGAGATATAGAAAAAGGTATTCTTGAAAATTTTGAAACAGAAGGTGAAAAAAAATATCCTCCAAAACTTTCTAATGAAACTAAAGATGAATATTTAAAAAGAATAGGTTTATAATAATGAGTGGTTTAAAACAAATTCAAGCATTGCAAAATGGTGGTTTTTCTGAAGATGTTATACAAAATCATGTGCAAGAAAGATCTGATGCTTTATTGCAAGGAGGTTTTAAACAAGAAGAAATTAATAATTACTTTGGTTACAAAAAACCAAACACAAAAAAAATAGAACAATTCTGGACAGACGGCATGCAAGATATTATTTCTCCAGAAGATTTACAATTATTTAATGACAATAACACTAATGATATTGAAGCTGAAAAAATAGATAAAAAATTAACAGAAAGATTATGGGGTAAAGATTTTAACCTTGGTCCTTTAGTAAGAAAAAAATTAGGAGATTCAACTGTTAATACTATGCTTAATGTTCATGCTGGTCGTGGCATGGAAATGAATTTACCAGAACCAGATGATATTGGTTTTGTTGAAAAACTAATTGGTGAAGGGGTTGGTATGGCTGCTGAACTTCCTATTTATGCTGGAGGTTATGCCTATGGTATGTATAAAACAAAAAATCCTTATGCAGCATTATTTGTTTCAGGTCTTACTGGTGGAACAATAAGAGAAATGTATTCTGAAATGAGACAAAATGGAGAAGTAAAAAATTATTCAGAATTTTGGGATTTGTTTTTAAACAAAGGTTTAACTGCTGGAGTTAAAGAAGGTATATCTCTTTATGCTGGTGGAGTGTCTACTAAATTTTTAGGACCTTTAAAAAATAGTGTTCTTGCTAATACTTTAGCTTTTAACACAGCACTAACAGCATCAGGTGTTTTTTTTGGTGATGAAGTACCTGATTCAGAAAATTTTTTAATTCAAAATATATTATCATTACCAATAGGTTACACTTTAGCAAAACAAAACATTAGAGATACAGTAAATAAAACAGGAAAACATCAATCTGAAATATATGAAGATATGATTAAGGATAGAACTATAGTTGAAGATACTGCAAGTATAAATATTAATCCACCTAGAGCTTATAAAGATATTATTAAAAAAGAAGTTCAACCAACAAAAGAAATTATTATTAATGTTAAAAAACCTAAAGATAAAGATGCTTTAAAAATAGAAGAAACTATTGATAGAAAACCTATTAAACAATCATTTGATTACAAACAATTAAAAGATAATTTTTTATATTATGGTATCGATAATTATAATGTTTTTAAACAACTTACAGACAAAGCAAAAAAACTTAATTTTAATTTTGACAAAGTTGTTGATCCTTATGAGGGTATGATAATTCAACAAGGTTTAAAGGGTGTAGCAGAACATAATATTCATTACGGAACATTAGATAGTTTTAAAAATAGTTATGAAATTATAGGCAAGTCTTTAAAAGAAAGAGTTGGCAAAACTAAAGATGGAAAGAACATGGATGAATATTTAAATAGTATAGATCATGCTCTTAAATCCGCTAGAGCAGTAGAACTTAATAAAAGAAATATTGAATCTGGAGTTCCTTTAGAATCAGCTAAAAATTTTATTAAAAAAAATTCAGACTTAATGGTAAGACAAAAAGATATTGTTGATTATAATAAAATTCAATTAAAAAATTTTAAAGACGAAGGTATGCTTACAGAAGATGGTTATAAAGCAATGATTGAAGCTAATAAAGATTATGTTACATTTGCAAGAGTTATAGAACCAGGTAAAAGTTCAAAACAATTTGGGGGAGAAGGAATTGTTAATCCTTTAAGAAAAATAAAAGGATCTAAATTAAAAACTTATTCTCCATTAGCTAGTGTAGTTAATAATACATATTTATTTAGAGCTATATCAGAAAGAAATATGGCACATAGTAATGTTTTAGATCTTATTTTTAAAATTAAAAAAGTAGAGCCTGGATCATTTCCAGAAGTGTATGAAGTTCCAGCAAGAACAAAAGCTACAAGAGTTACAAGACAAGAATTAGAAAAAGCTGGTATAATAGAAAAGGGTCAAAAACTTCCTGATGATGTTGCTGATGCATTTTCTATATTTAGAAAAGAACAAGGTGCATTAAAATCTACTGAAATACAAATATCTAAAAATGGTGTTAGAAAAGTTTATGAAGTAGGAGATAATTTTGCAAGAGGATTTAAAGGTATAGAAAAAACTGTTTGGGATGATATTACTAGAGTTATTGGTGTTCCTACTAGATTATTAAGAGCAGGAGCGACACAATTAAATCCAGAATTTATGTACAACAACGTACCAAGAGATGCTTTTACATCTGCTATTCTTTCCAAAACATGGCATCCTCCATTTTATGGTATGCTTAATGGTGTTGCAATGTATATTAAACCCATACGAACAAAGTTAGGTTATCAACCTGTGTTTGAAAATTATGTTAAATCTGGAGGATTTAGATCTGCTATGGTTTCTATGGATAGAAATTATTTTCAAGCTGGTTACAAAGAAATATTTACAGGACTTAAACCTCTTAACGTAATTAAAAATCCTGTAGAAATGATAAGAGTAGTTGCTGAAGCATCTGAAACAGTTGGTAGAATGGGAACTTTTAAATTGTCATTACAAAGATATTTAAAATTAGGAGTGCCACTAAAGGAAGCAATAAGAAAAGCTGGATTTGATTCTAAAATAAATCCTGTTGATTACGGAAGAGCAGGTATTGCAGCAAGACAAGCTAATTTAATATCAGCTTTTTTTACAGCTAGAATAGGTGCTTTAACTTCTCTTGTAGAAGCATTTAAACAAAGACCAATTCAAACAACAACTAAATCTATTGCTTATATTACAACATTAAGTATATATAATTGGTTGCAAAACCATGATGATCCAGATTATAAAAGACTTCCTCAATGGAGAAAAGATTTATCTTGGAATTTTAAAGTAACTAATTCTTCAATAACAGATGCTTTAGGTTTTGAAAAAGGATATTTTTATTTTCCTATACCAAAACCATTTGAGTTAGGTTTAATATTTGGAACAGGTGCTGAAAGAATTTTAGATTACTATTATGATAATGATCCAGATGCTATTAATGATATAAAAAATAAAATTATAAAAGATACTGCAATGAGTTTAGTTCCTATTCCAGATATAGGTAAACCTTTTTTTGAAGCATGGAGTAATAAAAGTTTATTTACTGGACAAGCTATTGTTCCTAATTCAATTAAAAATTTACCACCAGAATATCAAGTAACAAACTATACTTCTGAAACATCAAAACAAATAGGTAATTTAATTAGAAAAATTAGTGGAGATGATTTTTCTTCTATATCAAGTCCAGTTCAAATTGATAATGCAATTAGAAGTATAACAGGTCCATTGGGTAGAGTTTTAACTCAAAGTATTGATAAGATTCTTTTAGAAGGTGGATTTATAGAAGATCCAATATTGCCAGAAAAAAGATTAGTAGAGCAACCTTTTTTTAAAGTATTGGCAGTAAGAGATCCTGATAGAAATGCTGCACCTATACAAGAATTTTATGATAAATATAATAAAGTTAGAAGTAGACAATCTGCTATTAAAAAATTTCAAGATGCTGGTCAATATGATTTAGCTGAAAAAGAAACAAAAAAATTACCACCTAATTATATAGATCTTGAGATGACTTATAATGCTATAAGAATAAAAGAAGACAGTATTAGAAAAATATTTAATACAAAAAAAGGATACTCTGGAGAAGAAAAAGCATTTTTTATTAGAACTTTTACAGATCAAATGATAGATGAAGCAATAAGAGGTTTAAAAAGATTTAAAGAAATTAGATAGACATTTAGCTAATAATTGAATATAGAGAACTAATATGACAGTATCAAGCACAACAGTAAAAAATTTATACTCGGGAGACGGAAGTAGCGATACTTTTGTTTATGGTTTTAAAATATTTTCAAAATTTGATATTCAAGTTTTTATTAGATCAGCAACAGGAACGGAAACAAAAAAACAAATAGACACAGATTATACAGTAACAGGAGTAGGAAATGCGTCTGGTGGTAATGTTGTATTTGAATCGGGAAAAATACCAACCGCTACAGAGACAGTTGTTTTGTATAGGAATGTCCCGCAA
>Ga0208814_1000872_pt1 | contig 15596 bp, 12 predicted proteins | sample MalvirAntarct_55_FD_184253 | JGI IMG/M metagenome (GOLD analysis project Ga0208814, IMG submission 184253) | Marine viral communities from the Global Malaspina Expedition - Malaspina viral metaG Antarct_55 (SPAdes) (version 2) | ecosystem: Environmental > Aquatic > Marine > Oceanic | place...
ACTTGTGACACATTACCAACATCAGTTAATTATGAACTAACAGCTACATTTAAAAGACAAGATGGTAGTGACGATACCTTCCACTTAATTGTAAAATATGTAGATCCAGATAATTTTTACTTTTTAACCTGGAGTGCTAGTGCTAACAATTGTCTATTACGAAAAATAGAAGGTGGAACAGTTACTAGTGTTTTCACCCCCTTAGGTATACCAACTTCTGGATTTAACTACGGTGTATTCAATACAACCTCAGACAATCTAAACCCTGAAATGCTTTTAAAACTTAGGTTTATAGATAATACACTAATGGTTTGGAATGGTGTTACTAATGATTTTGCTTTTAGAGGTTTCTTCCCAGTTGACAGTGATTTTAATGATGGTGATGGAGGTACTTTTCGTAGATTTGGGGTTGGAATAGGTGCTCTTTTTGCTGGAAGTACTGAAGATCAAACAGATGAATGGAAACTTAGTAGTTTTCAAGTTAATAATTTAGGCCCTATTAATATATTAGACAACTCAACAATTAGTTACCTTAATAGTGGAAGTTTCGGAATTGGGACTACTAGTCCAACAAGTAAGCTAGATGTTGCAGGTACCATTACAACAAATGGTAGTGTAATAGGAGGAGGTAATTTTAGTATTTTTTCTCAATATACTAATAGGGGTAGAATAGTTTTAATTTCAAGTACAAATACAGGTGCTAATCAAATACAATTTCTTACAAATGGTACTATTAGAGGAGTTGTTAATAAAGAAGGTAATTTTGGTATAGGAACAACTAGTCCCGGCTATAAATTAGATGTTGTAGGTGGTGTAGTTAGGTTTAAAGGCGAGTTATCTAATCACATAGAGGTTAATGGTGGTACAACTGCAAATGGGAATCAATCGGTTATATCAACTAGATTCAATGGGATAACAATATCTACAAATGCAGGAGGAGGACCACCTCATATCAAACTAATACCGGGCACAGGAGGCAATGTAGGAATAGGGACTGCTAATCCTAGCGCTAAACTGGATATAGTAAGTACCACCAATGGTGTTCTTTTACCTAGAATGACTACAACTCAGGTAAATGCTATATCCTCACCGGGTAATGGTCTTACAGTATATAATACAACTTTAAATACAATGTGTTTTTATAATGGAACAGAATGGAGACAAGTAAGTAATACAACAATGTAAAAAAATTTTTTTTTTTTATATTCTCTATTAAAATTAAATATATTTATAATAAATAAAACTACAAATTATGATTATTTACGATTGGAATTGCAAAACAGTAGACGTACACCCTCAAGAAGAAGGTGAAACAGACGTAGTATACAACACACATTGGATAGTAACAGGAACTTCAGATCAATTAAACCCTGAAGGAAACCCGTATTCAACTACTAATATAGGAACACAGGTTGTACCCCTATCTCCAGGTGCCCCATTTATACCACTTGAAGATTTAACAAACGAGATGGTTGTTGGGTGGACTCAAGGTGCTATGGGTGAAGAACAGGTTACAGATATTGAAGCAAATATTGCTGCAAGTATAGAATTATTAATAAATCCTACTAGTATTACACTTACCATTAATTAAATTAAAAAATATTTTAATATTTATTAAAAATTATGTGGGGTACTAAATTAGCTTTTATATATTAAATATAATAAAAACAAAAATTTAAGTTATAAACCAAAAAAAAACAAGTATTATGAGTAAAACAATCAAATTAACCGAAGAAGAATTAGTAATTCTTAGAGACTACCAACAAAAACAAAATAATATTACTTTTAATTTAGGTAATATTGATATTCAAAAAGCAATACTAGAAGGCCAAAGATCTACAGTATTAGATAAATTAGCTGATTTACAAGAAGAATCAAACAAAACGGCTAAAGAATTACAAGAAAAATATGGTGATGGTAATATTGATTTAGAAACTGGGGAATTTACTATAGTAGAGTAATTTTTGAAAAAATTTTTAATATTTATAATAAAACAATATTAAAATAATACAAATAAGATGGCAGAAACATTAATATCTCCGGGTACATTAGCAAGAGAAAACGACCAGTCTTTTGTTACAACCCAACCAGTTGAAAGAGGTGCAGCAATTATTGGACCCGCAGTAATAGGTCCAGTTGAAAAACCTACACTAATCAGTTCCTTTAGTTCTTATCAAGCAATTTTTGGTGGAGCATTAGAAAGTGGATCAAATGAGTATACTTATTTAACTTCAATTGCAGCAAACCAATACTTCCAAAATGGAGGTAATTCTTTACTAGTAACCAGAGTAACATCAGGATCATTTACTTCAGCAGTAAGTTCACCAGTATTTAATGAGATAGAAAGTGGCATCCCAGAATCAGGAAGTAATTTACTTGCATCTTTAGGATCAGGTGGTACAGGTCAAGGAGGAGCTGGAACTTTTCCAGGAGTAGCAACTACAGTATCCCCTGCAGGAGGAACAGGTTTAACATTAGATATAACAAGAGCATTATCTCCTGGTAAATTATTACCAACATTTAATTTAGTAAATTCAATTACTACAAATACATCAGATGGTGTAGATGCTAGTTATGCAGATACTTCATTAACTGGAGGAACAGGAACAGGAGCAGTTGCAATTGTTGTAGTAGCAGCAAGTACCGTTACAAGTATAACAGTAACAACATCAGGATTAGGATATGCAGTTGGTGACGTATTAACAATACCAACATCAGTAATTGGTGGATCAACAGCGGTAACAATTACGTTAATAACAGGTGATTTCTTAGTTGAACCAACAGCTATAATAGTAGATACTCAAGGATCAGGATATGCAGTAGGTAATACAGTAACAGTTGCAGGACCATTAATTGGTGCTCCAACAGCCGATTTAACATTAAAATTAGTTGATGCCGATATAATAAATTCAAATTCTTTTACTTTAGAATCTATTTCTGAAGGTGAAATAATGAATAGTGTAGGTCCAACAGGTTCAAATGGTGCTTTAACTTCTGGTTCTACTGATAACCTTAGATGGGAAATAGCAGCATCTAATTCATCATCCGGAGTATTTAGTTTACTAATAAGAAGAGGTGATGATACTAATAATAATAAAGTAGTATTAGAATCTTATAATAATATTTCGTTAGACCCATTTGCTCCAAATTATATTTCAAGAGCAATTGGTGATATTTCTACTAATTTAATTACTGAAGGAGTAGATACATTTTTACAAGAAAGTGGATCTTTTCCAAATATTTCTAATTACGTAAGAGTAAAATCAGTTAATAATCCAACACCACGTTATTTTAATAATGACGGGTCAGCAAAAGCACAATTTACAGGTAGTATGCCACAAATTGGATCTGGTTCATTTAATGGGGCTGTAGGTTCTAATATACCAGCAGGAAGAGCAGCTAATTTTTATCAATTTATTAATGCTACAGATACACAAGGATTAGTAGGATCTGATTATAATAGTGCTATTGCTCTATTAGCTAATCAAGATGATTACCAATTCAATGTAATTTCAGTACCAGGTTTATCAACTCAACACCAATCAACTCAAGTTACTAGTGTAATGAATACCGCAATATCACGTGGTGATAACATTGCTGTAGTAGATTTAGTAGGTTATAACCAACCCATTAATACCGTAATTGGTCAAGCAGGGGGAATTGATAATAGCTATACAGCCGCATATTGGCCTTGGTTACAAACTGTTGATCCTAACTCAGGACAATTAGTATTCATACCAGCTTCAACATTTATTCCTGGAGTATATGCCTTTACAGACGCTTCAAGCGATCCATGGTTCGCACCAGCAGGTATTACAAGAGGAGGAATGGGACAAGTAGTAAGAGCTGAAAGAAAATTAACTTCTACAAATAGAGATACTTTATATGAAGCTAATGTAAACCCAATTGCAACATTCCCATCACAAGGAGTTGTAGTATTTGGACAAAAAACATTACAAAAAGCAGCTTCAGCATTAGATAGAGTAAATGTACGTAGATTGTTAATTACACTTAAAGGACAAATCTCTCAAATTGCTGATAATTTAGTATTTGAACAAAATACAATAGCAACAAGACAGAATTTCTTAACACAAGTAAATCCTTATTTAGAAAGTGTTCAACAAAGACAAGGATTGTTTGCCTTTAAAGTAGTAATGGATGAACAAAATAACACACCAGATGTTATAGATAGAAATGAGTTAGTAGGACAAATTTTCTTACAACCAACTAGAACAGCTGAATTCATATTATTAGATTTCAATGTATTACCAACTGGAGCAACATTTCCATCATAAGAAATAAAAAGTCTAATATTTATAATAAAATAAGAAAATAAAATGGCAGTATTAAACCCAAACGAAATATTTTTCACAGCATTTGAACCAAAACAAAAGAATAGATTTATTGCTTTTGTAGATGGGTTCCCAGCATATATTATGAAGGGAGTTGGAGCTGTAACCGTATCACAAGGAACAGTACCTTTAAATCATATCAACGTTCAACGTTTTGTAAAAGGTAAAACAACTTGGGGGACTATTCAGTTCACATTATTTGACCCAATTACTCCATCTGGTGCACAATCAGTAATGGAGTGGGTTAGATTACACCACGAATCAGTAACTGGTAGAGATGGTTATAGTGATTTCTATAAAAAAGATTTAACTATTAATGTACTAGGACCTGTAGGTGATGTCGTTTCAGAATGGATCATCAAAGGAGCAATGATTACAGAAGCTTCATTTGGAGATTATAACTGGGATACTGAAAATGCTGCTCAAGAAATTACAATGACAGTTCAACCTGACTATTGTGTATTAAATTTCTAAAAATTTTACTCACCCCTAATTTGCAAAATATCTTGTCTTCGGGCAAGATTTTTTGTATTTTACATATGTATAACTGATAAAAACGTTTTAATAAATAAAGATTATGGCTGAATTTAAATTCCCAAGTGAAGAAGTAGAATTGCCCTCTAAAGGTTTAATATACCCAAAAGACCATCCACTTTCTAGTGGTATAATAGAATTAAAATACATGACCGCTAAGGAAGAAGATATTTTAACTAACCAATCCTACATTCAAAAAGGAATAGTACTAAATAAATTACTAGATTCTGTAATATTAACGGAAGGAGTTAAACAACAAGATTTAATATTAGGAGATAAAAATGCTGTATTAGTTGCTACTCGTATATTAGGTTATGGTGCTGAATATAAATTTACTTATAGAGGAGAAGACAAAATTGTTGATTTATCCTCTTTAGAAAATAAAGAATTTGATGAATCTTTAATTACCCAAGGTAAAAATGAATTTGAATTTGTTCTTCCTCATACAAAAACTCCAATTACATATAAAATTTTAACTGGAGTAGATGAGAGTAAAATAGATAGGGAATTAGAAGGATTAAAGAAAATTAATAAAGAGGCATCCCCTGAATTAAGTACAAGATTAAAATATATTATTACATCAGTTAATGGAGAATCAGGATCTAAAGAAGTTAGAGAATTTGTTGATAATTTCCTCTTAGCTATAGATTCAAAAGCATTAAGAAAACACTTAAGAGAAACACAACCAGATGTAGACCTTCGTTACATAGACGAAGATGGGAAGGAGGTAGCTATCCCTATAGGGATTAGCTTTTTTTGGCCTGAACTCTAAAATAGCACCTCAATTTAGAGTTGGGTTATTTACCCAAATACATTCTATACTATTTCATGGTAAAGGTGGATACGATTATCATACTGTGTATAATATGCCTATATGGTTACGTAAATTTACTTTTAAAGAAATAAATGATTTTTATGAAGCAAAGACAGCAGCAGAAAAAAATCAAATGTCTGCTGGTACAACTTCACTTGTTAATTCTGAGGGAAAAATTAACACCCCCCAATTTAAACAAGCTTCTAAATCATATCAAAATAAAAGCAGCTATAAATAGTTACTTTTTTTAATATTTATAATAAAATAGGTATTAATGGCTACACCACAAGAAATTCAAAAACAATTAGAAAGTATAGCAAAGCTATATGATCAACTAGGTGAAAAAAACCCATTCGCTGGGGCAGATGCTTCTAAAATTTCTCAATCTGAAGCCGAAGTTAAAAAATTAAGTAATTCCCTAAATGATGTAACTAATAAAATTAAAGAAATTAATGCTGATGTAGAGGGTTTAGTTGGAGCTTTTAAAGCTACTGTAGATGAAATATCTAATACTAAATCCGGCTTAGTAGATTCTAGAAAAATATTTAAAGAATTAACTTCAGTAGCTGAAAAATTGCAACAAGATCAAGCAGGTATAACAAACCTAAATGAAAAGGATTTAGATGTTTTAAGACAAAAATTTAACTTAAATGAAAATTTATTAAAACAGGCTGAAAGTAGTCTTAATAATCAAATTGATGAATTATTAATAAAAGATAATTTAACAGCGGCTGAAGGTAGAAAATTAGATTTAGCAGAAAAGTCACTAAGGACAGTAAGAGCACAAAAGAATGAACAAGATTCTTTACTTAAGACTTTAGGTGAAGAACTTAAAAAAAGAGAGGACATAGAAGAAGCCACAGGTAAAAACATGGGGGTTGCTGGGAAATCTTTAGGAGGACTTCAAGATGTTTTAGATAAAGTAGGTGGTGGTAAATTTGGTAAAATGCTGGGTATTGATGATGCCATGAAAGCAGGAACTAAAGAAGCTAAACGTTTAGTTACAGCAGGAGGAAAAGCAGGTGGTATTGGTAATCAATTTAAAGTTGCAGGTAAAATGATTGGTACTATGGGTAAGGCATTATCTAAAGCCTTAGGTCCTATTACAATTATTGCTGAATTAGTTAAAGGTATAATGGCAGCTGATGAACAGACCAAGGAATTAGGTCGTTCAATGATGATGACTAAAAATGAATCAGCTAAATTTTCGGGGGAAATAGCTAATGCCACTCGATCAAACTATCAAATGGGTATTACAGGTACAAAAGTACTTGAAAATATAACTAAAGTAAATAAACAATTTGGTTTTATAAATGAATTTAGTGGAGAAACTTTAGTCAGTATGACTAAATTAACTTACACCTTAAAAATTGGAGAAGAAGCTGCTGGTAATTTAGCAGCAGCAGCCGAAGCAACTGGAGTAAATTTTGAAAATAATTATAAAAATATCCTAGCATCCAGTTACGAATTACAACAACAAGCAGGAACTCAAGTTGATTTAAGAGCTGTACTTGAAGATACAGGTAAAGTAACAGGTCAAATAAGAGCTAATTTTAGTGGTAATACTGTTGAAATAGCAAAAGCAGTTACAAATGCTCGTTTATTAGGTACTGAAATGGGTGCAATAGCAGCAGCAGGAAAGCAACTTTTAGATTTTGAAAGTTCTATTAGTAAAGAATTAGAAGCAGAACTATTAACTGGAAGAAATCTTAATCTAGAAAGAGCAAGAGCAGCTGCTCTAACAGGAGATCAAGTAACACTTCAAAATGAATTAGCCCGAGAAATGGGTTCATTTTCAGATTTTTCTAAATTGAATGTTATTCAACAAGAAGCTTTAGCAGGAGCAATGGGTATGAGTGTGGATTCTATGTCAGATATGTTATTTAACCAAGAAACAATGAACAAATCAGCTAAAGAATTACGTGATTTAGGTAAAGATGAATTAGCAAATAGATTAGAACAAAAATCAGCACAAGATAAAATGAATGCTGCCATGGCAGAATTAAAAGAAGTTTTTGTTCAATTAGGCACAGCATTATCCCCTATATTAGGTTTAGTTTCGGGTATAGCAGGTGCTATTTCTACTGTAATAGGATTTACAATGGATCTTCTTAATATTTTAAACCCATTTAATAATGCATTTTCCGAAGATTATGAATCCCAAGGTATAGCAGCTGGTAAAAACCTCCTAAATATAGAAGATGGTGTAATAGGACCTGGTGGTGACTTAATTACTACATCACCTGAAGATTTCCTTATAGCTACTAAAGATCCTGGGGAGATGCTTAGTAATACCATAAACCTTCCACCAACACAACCTATAAATAATCCATCTACACAAACAATCATACAACAAGAAAACTCAGAAGCTAAAAGAACAAATGCTCTATTAGAAGCATTAATAAATAAACCGGCTCCTAAAGTACAAATGGATTCAATTGAAGTTGGTACAATAGCAGGTATGAGTGCATTTTCTATACAATAATAATGTTTATAATATTTATAATAAAACAATTAATAATTAAAATTTAAAACTATGCCTTTATTAAACAAACTTGAAACAGAAGGAAGTACTTTAACACCATTAAGAGGTGAACAACCTTCAGGTCCATTAAAAGCAGGAGGAACTATTCCTGTAAATAATACCTTTTCACAAGGTACATATCAAAATTATGTCTCTGATGCTCCTAACTCAGTGGACGCAACTGGTAACGCATAATAACATATGCCTTTAGTTAACTTAACAACCAACTTAAAGTCCTTAAGACATGGGAATGATCGACGTGGTAATGGTTCAAGTAACCAACCTTACGTTACTACCCCTATACCTAAAGGGGAAGGTCCTGGTCTAGGTGATGTAGATTTTCTTTTAAGAGGAGGATCTTTATTACCTCTAACTGTGGCCCAAGATGTTTCTAGGCTAACACAAATGTTTTTTGATTTAAAATCTCCAAATGGGCTTTTATTTACAGTTAAACAAAATTCTTTATCTCGAAGTGGGGTTAATATTAAAGCTACTTCGGGTGGAACTGATGTAGGTAATAATAAATTACCTTTAAATGACGGTATTTACTTACCTACCTCTACTTTACTACAGACGGCGGCAAACCCCTTAGGTGGACATTTACTTAAACAAGGTATAAATCCTTCTTTTGATACAAGTGAAGCAGCAGCACGAGGTAATGTAGGAGGAATATTTAGTTTTCTAACGGGTAATAATTTACCACTATCCAACCCCATATATTTTGATACCACTGCTTTTGATGAAAGAAAAAATACTGGGGTAGTAACAAGTAGACTAGTTCAATTTTTAGATAAAAATCAAAACCAAACAAATGTTGATGATATACTATATTCATATTCTGGAGGTCCTAATTCAACCCTAGGGGTAGGTAAAACTACTATTAAAGCCTTATCGGATCAAAGAACGGGTATTAATAATGATTTTTTAAATACTTCTGGTTTTTTTAATACGGGTAAAACACCAAACACTAATTTTGGTTTTGATTATAGTGTTTTTAAAGGGGGAACTACAAACCCTAATTTTGAAACTTTTAGAGGAGGAACTTATTTTGGTGACTTAACTTCACCAGGTTCAAAATCTGTAACTGGGAGATACGCGACACAAACCAACACTCCTATAAATAATCTTTTAAATAATCAGTTTACAACAACTAATGATAATATAAATGGGGCTCAAATAAGTTTAGTAGGTCAAAGTGTATATCAAACTAAAAATGGTGTAGGTTTCCAATCTAACACACCTAGTGTAAATGGTTTAGGTTCATCCCTTGATTACGACCAATTAATGAGTTCTAAACCAGAAGCTCAAGTAGGTAATCAAAACAATGATTATCTTCCAACTAAAATATTACAAGACTTTAGAAAAAATACAAAGGCAGAATCTATAAAATCACCTGATTATACTATATCTACAAATAGATATGAAGAAAGGGTAAAATTGGGAGATGCTGGTAAACAATTACCAGAAAACACTAGTTATGTAAAGGGTGTAAATTATGGTAAAAATGGTAAAGAAGGATTAGATAAAATTAATACTTTACAAATCTATAAATCAAATAATATTGATCCTAGTAAAGAAATAAATGATCTATGTAAATTTAGAATAGGAGTAATTGATAATGATAATCCTTCATTAAAAACCTATATTCATTTTAGAGCATTTATAGATAGCATGGATGATTCATATACCGCTGATTGGTCATCACAAAAGTTTGCGGGTAGAGCAGAAAACTTATATAATTACCAAGGATTTGATAGAAAATTTAATCTAAGTTGGACTGTAGCGGCCCAATCTAAACAAGAATTAATTCCAATGTACCAAAAGCTAAATTATTTAGCTTCAGTTTGCGCGCCTGATTATTCAAAAGACGGGTATATGAGAGGAAATTTAATAGAATTAACAGTTGGTGGGTATCTTTTTAATCAGGTTGGAATCATGACAGGAATTAATTATACTGTACCTATGGACTCACCTTGGGAAATAGCAATTAATGATACTAATTCAGGATCAGATAAAAGTGTTAAAGAATTACCCTTTATGATAAAAGTATCAGGGTTTAATTTTATACCAATTCATAATTTTGTACCTAATGTACAGAAAAATCAATTTTCACTTACTAACACTGAATTATTACAAAATATTTCAGCCAATAATGCTGACCCAGGGCAAAATTTAGATACAGTTGGGGATTTAGTAACTTTTGGAAAAGAAAGATATATTGCTTTAAGTAATGGGTTTAATTCTAATTACAATAAATGGGGAGATATACAAATATAACAACAGCAACAACACCTAAAGGAAAACAGTACAAAACAACAGTTAAGTACCCAGATATTCCTTTAAGCTTTGAAGATATATACACTTATACTGATGTAGGGGATAGATTTGATATATTAGCTCAAACATACTATAGTGATTCTAATTTATGGTGGGTTATATCTATAGCAAACCCCCAATTTAATCAAAATTCTATGTTTCCACCTTTAGGAGTACAAATTAGAATTCCTGGGAATATTGGAGCAATTATTTTAGATTACCAACAATTAAATGCAATATAGTTATGACAGGAAATATAATAGGGGAACCAATTATAGAGGTAATAGATAAACAAATAGACCATAGACAAAAAATCCACGGAGCAGGATATATTCCTGGTACTCAAAAACTCCAAAGAACCCCGGAAGTTCAAAATTATTTAAATAATAGAAATTCCTGGATAAAAATGGCTTCTGGAGTAAGTTTATCTGGTTCTTTTGCTGTAGAGAAAATTAAAGCTCTTTCTTCTGATGAGTCAAATTACCTTTCAAATGGTGATGAAACTGCAATGCAAGGTGAAGGTTTAGCTAAAGGTGTAGTACTATTTAATAGTACTCAAAAACTTGATTCAACAAAGAACTCATATATTGAAAGAAGTGGAGTAATTAATTCCTATGATTTTTTAGGTAACTCAAATAAAATGTATGGTGGTTTAGGTAGCAGTCAAAGAGGATTACAACCTGTCCCTGGTATAAAGGATATATCTATAGACTGTTTAAATAGAGGTTCTATTAGAAAAGCAACAGTAAATCTTAAAGCTTTTAATAAATTCCAATTTGGTTTAATTGAATTACTTTATTTAAGGTTAGGTTATTCGGTAATGTTAGAGTGGGGTTGGGATAAATACATAGAGGAAATTACACCAGGTGAAAACGCAATTTCACCTCCAATAGTAACGATTAAAGAAATGGAATCTACTATTATTGAAAATCAATGGTTTGATGGAAATAGTTATTCCCAATCTGATATGATAGATCTTGTATTAGTTAATGAAGAAAAATTTAAGGGAAATTATGGGGGATTTTTTGGTATAGTTTCTAATTTCTCATGGACATTAAACGCGGACAATACATACGATATTACTCTTAACCTAATTACTATGGGGTCAGTAATAGAATCCCTCAATGTAAAAATACCATCAATTAATCTTGATATCGCTGCCATAAAGGCAAAAAGAAAAAAACTTTTTAGTATAATAAATAATAAAGAAATATCTGATGTAGAAACAAAAGTAGTAGAGGAATCTAATAATGTTATTTTATCTAATATAGGATCAGATAAATTAAGCCAATGGATTAATACAACCATACTAAATTTTGATAAACTTAAAGAGGATACTAAAAAAACTCATGATTACATATTAGGAGAGGATTTAGTTGGGGAAACAAGAGCAGATAAGAAAACATACATGACAGACTGGAAAGATAACATCCCACCAGAAAGTAGATTTTTTGTAAAATTTGAAACTTTTTTATCCTTTATTGAAGATATATTAGTTTCAAATATTGGAAATGAAGACCAAAAGTGTAAAGAATTAATATTTGAATTAGACACAGAAGAAGTCCGATGTAATTATGAAACTAATTTAGTTCCTTTAAATGCTAATAAAGTTATATTTAGTGTCCTTATGGAAGAAGAAGTTTTAAAAAATATCAATGATACTAGTAATCCATCTCCTGATAATATAGGTAGACCGATAGCATACATGAATGATAGAATGGAAAAATTTGCCACTAAATCTGAAGAGGGTGTAGTTTATGGTAAACTTTTAAATTGTTATTTAAATTTAACATTTATCCAACAAGCCTTTGTAGATGCTCAAAATAATAAAGAAGAAGTTGGTCTATTTGAATTTCTTCAAAAGATTTGTGATGGTATAAATGAATCAACTGGTAATTGTACTGATTTAGAAGTAATATTAAAAAAAGATAAAACAGTTGTTATTATAGATCAAAATCAAATAAAAGGAGGGGATAAGTTAATTAAAAATTATGAAGAAAAAACTAAAATAAATATCTATGGTTATGAACCTAATGGTAGTAGTTCCTTTGTAAAAGATTTTAAGTTCCAAACTAAAATCACCCCTGATTTAATAAATATGGTCACTATTGGAGGTACAGCATCCGATGATAAGGATATAAATGCAATACCTTTTAAAAAATGGAACAAGGGATTAGTAAATAGATTTGGTCAAAAGCAATACTATGACTCTGATCAAATCCCACTAACAGATCAAGAAAAAAACACACAATCAAATATCAATTTTAAAAAGGCATTTGCAGATGCAATCTTAGAGAATGATGGTAATTCAGAATATAAACCCACAATAGGAAGAGGTCCAACAGGTTATACATTTAAATATAATAATGTTACAATAGTAGGTATTTGGGCAAGTGGAGTTGGTGTTTTTAAATCTAATAGAACGGAGGATTCAAAAAATATAGCCTTATTATCAGAGGGTTTAAAAAGATATAAAGAAGAAAGAGTTAAAGTCAATGCTTTAAAAAATAATAATATAAATGTATTAGAGAGTAGTAAAGAATCAGATAATAATTATATGATATACCTTTCAAAAGCATTTGGAGGAAGTTCAGGTTATACATCATTGGAAACATTGAAGGTCGATAGAACTTCTCTGATCGAGTATGATATAAAGAAAATCTCTACCAAAAGAAAGAACGGTTTATATTTTAAATGGGATAATAAGGATTTTATTGAACAGGGTAAAAATTCTTTTAAAAAGTATTTATCAAATATCAATAAACTAGAAGCAGAAGCTAAAAACCCAATAATATCAGGAACTGGTTTTATACCCCTAGAATTTGATATAACAATGGATGGTTTAAGCGGGATAAAAATTTATAATAGATTAAGAATTAATACTAAGTTTCTCCCAAGTTCATACCCAAAATCATTAAAATTTATAGTTAAAGGAGTAAATCATAAAATATCTAATAATGTATGGGATACAAATATCTCTACAATATCAGTTCCAGTATCAATACATCCACCCATTAAATCAACAGTTAATACTAATGTTTCAACCATTAATGTTACCCAAGATATATATAGAACTAATTTAAAACTTAACTCTCTAATTATGGGATTCCAAGCTAGACAAATAGCTCAAGCGTATTTAGGAAGAGTTATGACAGATGAAGAATGGAATAATTTAGTAGCAGCTACTGCAGCTGAAGCAAGTCCTAATGAAGAGGAAAGAGCATATGTTATGGCTGTAATAATAAATAGAGCAAGATCCAAAAACACTAACATTTTAGCAATTCTAACAGCGAAAAACCAATTCCAAGCCGTTACAGGTACAAGCGCCAATGATAGACAACCATCACCAAATTTTATTAACGCTACTCAAACCACAGCCAATGCTATATTTAAAAGTGTAGAAAAATACCTCGCAGGAGTACCTAAAAACTTTAGATATTTTACTGCAGCTTCAAAAGAAGCATATGGTCCTGGAACTGATTTATCATTTAGAGAAAACCTGATCACCAAAGGAGGGACAATAATAGGAGGAACAGTATTTGGAAGCGTTGTTTAAAAATTTAAAAATATGTACTACCCAAAATCACAAATAAAAACTGACTTATATACCAACGGTGGAGAATTTGTAACTTCTAATGATGGAGCTGTTTATCAAGGTTATTATTTTTCTACATCTGATGGTTCATACTTTACGGGGAGAAATCCTAACGATAAACCTAATTTTTTCCTTACATTAGCTCCAAACCCATCCTTGAATCCCTTAAGTAGAACAAATGTTTTATCTTCTGGAGTAGATTCTTATTATAATTACCCAATGGGTTATAGTTTAGCCTTATCATCAGATATAACAGATACATCAATTCCTCCTTCTCTCCCAACCCAAACTATAGTTTTACCAACAGAAGAAGAATATAAAATAACAGAATATCAACGATACTTTGTTAAAAAATCAAACGAAATTTTATATATAGAGATTTCACAAGAAGAATATAGAAAATATGTAGATCAAGACATAAATGTTAGTTACCAACTTTATATCCCCTTCACACTACCTTGGGTTATTGCAGGAAATAGAAGTGATGTTTATAACGTAAATAAAAAAACAGTAGAAAGAATATCTTCTAACTTGATATTACCTGGGTTTCCTTCATATTTTAAAAATAGATATGATCAATACTTTAAATATACAGTAGGTTCAAACCTAAAAACAGATGGTACTGAATTTTTAATTCAATCTACAAATAAATTATACACAGGTTTATATCATATACATCCAACTAAGGGACCAATGGTTGGGGCAGAACATACCGAACTCCCTCATGAATTTTTAATTCCTGTTAGTGGATCAAATGTTGATTATAGGGTTAACAAAATGGAAACTCAAAATAACAATAGAAGGAGTATAAATTATTAAAAAATTCCATAATAAGTTAGGCTACTCAATATAGGATTCGTATATTTAAATGTTAGTAATAAGGCTAATAATTAAAATAAGGGTTATGTATTGGCTTGTAGAAACAGAGGAACAACTAAATATCCTAATAAATAGCGGTTATAAAAAGGCATTCATTGAGGTAATACCTTATAATGATACAATACACCCTGTATTAAATCACGTAAGTTTAGTGTATATTAGACCAATTGAAGCAAGCAAAGGCTTCATGGTATGTGTTACGCATAGTGAATCATTAAATGCTTTAAATACGTGTATAGACGAGTTATTAAATAAATTTGATGTGTTGTATTGTCGAGATAAAAAGGAAATATTACATTATTTTCCAAATAAAGCTCTCTATGACATAACACCCCCACCTCATACATATATACGTCCTACAACACAAACACACGATTTATATTATAGTAAACACAAGGATAACCATGAGTTAAACCTAATTATACCGATTGTTAAACATTATGAATTATGCGAGATAATTTTTGGAGATCTAAAAGCGAATATTAACAATAAAAAAACAAAATATGATGAGTTCTTTAACAATAGAGTATCCGTGGTATTCAACGCCATCGAACGAAATGGCATACGCATACACAATGACAC
>Ga0208814_1000873_pt1 | contig 15590 bp, 11 predicted proteins | sample MalvirAntarct_55_FD_184253 | JGI IMG/M metagenome (GOLD analysis project Ga0208814, IMG submission 184253) | Marine viral communities from the Global Malaspina Expedition - Malaspina viral metaG Antarct_55 (SPAdes) (version 2) | ecosystem: Environmental > Aquatic > Marine > Oceanic | place...
CCGGCGCGTTGTCGATCTGCGAGAAGTCACGCGCAGAGCCGCCCCAAGTTTCAGCACAGACCTTGGTCAGCGCTGCGGTGAGCGTGGTTTTGCCATGGTCGACGTGACCAATGGTACCGACGTTCAGATGCGGTTTGTTACGTTCGAATTTTTCTTTAGCCACGACAGTAAACCTCTTACTTAAAGGGCTGAATCAACCTTGTTTTTTAACGATAGCTTCGACGATGTTCGACGGAGCCTCGGAGTATTTCGAGAATTCCATGGAGTAGCTGGCGCGACCCTGAGACATGGAGCGGACGTCGGTTGCATAACCGAACATCTCACCCAGCGGAACCTCGGCACGAATGACCTTGCCGGAGACCGTATCTTCCATACCCTGGATCAGACCGCGACGACGGTTAAGGTCGCCCATCACGTCACCCATGTAGTCCTCAGGCGTTACCACCTCGACCTTCATGATCGGCTCAAGCACTACGGCGCCGCCCTTTTGGGACAGCTGCTTGGTCGCCATGGAAGCCGCAACCTTGAACGCCATCTCGTTGGAGTCGACGTCATGGTAGGAGCCATCGAACACAGTCGCCTTCAGGCCGATCAGCGGATAGCCGGCGACGACGCCGTTCTTCATCTGCTCTTCGATGCCCTTTTGAATAGCAGGGATGTATTCCTTCGGAATAACACCACCAACTACCTCATTGACGAACTGCAGGCCTTCTTGACCCTCATCTGCTGGCGCAAAGCGCACCCAGCAGTGACCGAACTGACCGCGACCGCCAGACTGGCGAACGAACTTGCCTTCGATCTCACAGGACTTCGTGATCTTCTCACGATAAGAGACCTGCGGCTTACCGATGTTGGCTTCGACGTTGAACTCACGACGCATACGGTCGACGAGAATATCGAGGTGCAACTCACCCATACCCGAGATGATGGTCTGACCGGTCTCTTCATCAGTCTTGACGCGGAACGAGGGATCTTCCTGGGCAAGCTTGCCCAGCGCGATACCCATCTTCTCCTGGTCATCCTTGGTCTTCGGCTCAACCGCCACCGAAATAACCGGCTCAGGGAAGTCCATACGCACCAGAATGATCGGCTTATCCAAGGCGCAGAGTGTGTCACCAGTAGTGACATCCTTCATGCCGATCAGGGCAGCGATGTCACCGGCGCGAACTTCCTTGATCTCTTCGCGGCTGTTCGCATGCATCTGCACCATACGACCGACACGCTCTTTCTTGCCTTTCACCGAGTTCAGAACACCGTCACCGGAGTTCAGGACACCCGAATAAACGCGAGCGAAGGTCAGCGTACCAACAAATGGGTCGGTCGCGATCTTGAACGCCAGCGCCGAGAACGGCTCAGCGTCATCCGCGTGACGCTCCATCTCGATGGTTTCGTCATCGATATCGGTACCCTTGATCGCCGGAATGTCAGCTGGCGCAGGGAGATAATCGATAACCGCATCGAGAACCAAAGGAACACCCTTGTTCTTGAACGACGAACCACAGACAGCGAGAACGATTTCACCAGCGATTGTGCGCTGACGCAGAGCAGACTTGATTTCCTCGGTGGTGAGCTCTTCACCTTCGAGGTATTTGTTCATCAGCTCCTCGGTCGCTTCGGCAGCAGCCTCGACCATGTTGCTGCGCCACTCATCAGCCAGATCTTGAAGCTCGGCAGGGATCTCCTCCTCACGGAAGGTCATGCCCTTGTCGTCATCGTTCCAGTAGATAGCTTTCATCTTGACCAGATCAATCTGGCCCTGGAAGTTATCTTCTGCACCAATGGCGAGCTGAATCGGAACGGGGGTATGGCCCAGACGCTGCTTTATCTGCGCAACCACACGCAGGAAATTGGCGCCTGCACGGTCCATCTTGTTGACATAGACCAAGCGCGGAACACCGTACTTATTAGCCTGACGCCAAACGGTTTCCGACTGCGGCTCAACACCCGAAGTACCACAGAACACAACGACCGCACCATCGAGTACGCGCAGCGAGCGCTCAACTTCGATGGTGAAGTCAACGTGACCGGGAGTGTCGATGATATTGAAACGATGCTTGTCGAACTGCTTCTCGGAACCAGCCCAGAAAGCGGTAGTGGCAGCAGAGGTGATGGTGATACCACGCTCCTGCTCCTGCACCATCCAATCCATGGTCGCGGCGCCGTCATGCACCTCGCCCATTTTATGGTTTACGCCGGTGTAAAAAAGGACGCGCTCAGTGGTGGTGGTTTTACCAGCATCCACGTGAGCGACGATACCAATGTTACGGTAGCGGTTAATCGGGGTAGTACGAGCCATAAAGCCCTCGCAAGTTGATGACGCTGAAAATTAGAAGCGGTAGTGCGAGAAGGCCTTGTTGGCTTCAGCCATACGGTGCACGTCTTCACGCTTCTTCACAGCAGCGCCTTTACCTTCAAATGCATCCGACAGCTCACCCGCCAAGCGCAGGGCCATGGATTTCTCACCACGCTTACGCGCAGCATCTACCAGCCAGCGCATGGCCAGCGCGTTACGACGGGACGGACGAACTTCGACCGGAACCTGGTAAGTCGCACCACCTACGCGGCGGGACTTCACTTCGACCAGCGGAGCGATGGCGTCGAGTGCTTTTTCGAAGATTTCCAGGGGATCGCTGTTCTTGCGTTCCTTGACCTTTTCCAAGGCCCCATAAACGATACGCTCAGCTACGGCCTTCTTGCCGCTTTCCATCACGTGGCTCATGAACTTGGCGAGGATCAGACTTCCGTACTTCGGATCGTCAAGGATCTCGCGCTTGGCTGCTACACGACGTCTTGGCATTGATAAGCCCTCAAACGGTCTTCAGGTTAGCCCGGGACGATAACGACGAGGTTACGCCCGACCTTACTCTTATCGACTCAAATAAATAAAAATACTGATTACTTCGGACGCTTGGTGCCGTACTTGGAACGGCCCTGCTTACGATCCTTGACACCGGAGGTATCCAGCGAACCGCGCACGGTGTGGTAGCGAACACCGGGAAGGTCTTTTACACGACCGCCACGGATCAGCACGACGCTGTGCTCTTGCAGGTTGTGACCTTCACCACCGATGTAGGAGGCGACTTCAAAACCGTTGGTCAGACGAACACGGCATACTTTACGCAGTGCAGAGTTCGGTTTCTTTGGCGTGGTGGTGTACACACGAGTGCACACGCCACGGCGTTGCGGGCAGTTCTGCAGCGCAGGGACGTCGCTTTTCTCGACGACGCGCTTGCGCGGCTGGCGTACCAGCTGGTTGATCGTTGCCATCTACTAGCTCCACTGTTGTCTTTCGACACAAACGAAAATGGCAGAGCGCAAGGCCCCGCCAAATTAGGGGTACAAGAGTCTAAAGAGCTTCCTGTCCACCGTCAAGGCGCGCCCCGACTTACGCCGGGGCAGACCGCCAATCAGCTACCGCTCGAATTGAGCGCCTCGGTCAGCGCCGCTTCTACTTCATCGGCACTCACGCGAACCGGTTTTTCAGCATCACGCTTGCGCTTGCGCTCGCTGTGATACTGAAGACCGGTACCGGCCGGGATCAGGCGACCCACGACCACGTTCTCTTTCAGCCCGCGCAGATAATCGCGCTTGCCAGTCACCGCAGCCTCGGTGAGGACGCGGGTGGTTTCCTGGAAGGACGCCGCCGAAATGAACGACTCGGTAGACAGCGAGGCCTTGGTGATGCCAAGGAGTACACGGATGTACTTCGAGCCGAACTTGTCATCCGCAGAGAGACGCTCGTTCTCCTCCAGCACTTGGGTGAGTTCCATCTGGTCACCCTTGATGAAGCTCGAATCACCGGACTCCGCCACTTCGACCTTGCGCAGCATCTGACGCAGGATGGTCTCGATGTGCTTGTCGTTGATTTTAACGCCCTGCAGACGGTACACGTCCTGAATCTCGTTGACGATGTACTTGGCTAGCGCACTTACGCCCAGTAGACGAAGAATATCGTGCGGGTTGCTCGGGCCGTCCGAGATAACCTCACCCTTGTTCACCTGCTCACCTTCGAACACGTTGAGGTGACGCCATTTCGGAATCAGCTCTTCGTACGGATCGGTACCATCGGTCGGCGTGATAACCAGGCGACGCTTGCCCTTGGTTTCCTTACCGAAGGAGATGGTGCCGCTGATTTCAGCCAGGATCGACGGCTCTTTCGGACGACGCGCCTCGAAGAGGTCGGCGACGCGCGGCAGACCACCGGTGATGTCACGGGTCTTCGAGGTTTCCTGCGGGATACGTGCAATAACGTCACCCACATTGATCTCGGCACCGTCCGCCACACCGACCAAAGCGTTGGCTGGCAGGAAGTACTGAGCCGGAACATCTGTTCCTGGCAGCAACAGTTCCTTGCCATTCGCATCCACCATCTTGATCGCAGGACGAATGTCCTTGCCCGAGGCTGGGCGATCCTTCGGATCCATCACTTCAATGTTGGTCAGGCCGGTGAGCTCATCGGTCTGACGCTTGATGGTGATGTTTTCCTCCATGCCAACGAAGGTCACGACACCCTTCATCTCGGTGACGATTGGGTGAGTGTGCGGATCCCACTTGGCAACGACCGCGCCCGCGTCAACCTTGTCGCCTTCCTTGATGGAGATAACGGCGCCGTAAGGCAGCTTGTAACGCTCGCGCTCACGACCGAAGTCGTCGGCAACCGCCAGCTCACCGGAACGGGACACCGCAATCAGCGCGCCGTCAGCACGCTCGACGTGCTTCAGGTTATGCAGGCGGATGGTGCCGCCATTCTTGACCATGACGTTGTCGACCGCGGAGGTCCGGCTGGCCGCACCACCGATGTGGAAAGTACGCATCGTCAGCTGAGTACCCGGCTCACCAATCGACTGCGCAGCGATAACGCCCACTGCCTCACCGATGTTCACCTGATGCCCGCGAGCAAGATCGCGGCCGTAGCACTTGGCGCAAATGCCATAGCGGGTTTCACAGCTGATCGGCGAGCGAACCACAACTTCGTCAATGCTGTTGAGCTCAATGAAGTCAACCCACTGCTCGTCAACCAATGTTCCAGCTGGAACCAGTACTTCTTCGCTGCCCGGCTTGAGTACATCACGCGCAATGACACGACCCAGCACGCGCTCGCCCAGCGGCTCGACCACGTCGCCGCCCTCGATGTGCGGCGTCATGAACAGGCCCTGCTCGGTACCGCAGTCGACCTCGGTAACCACCAGATCCTGCGCCACGTCAACCAGACGACGGGTCAGGTAACCGGAGTTAGCGGTCTTCAGAGCGGTATCCGCCAGACCTTTACGAGCTCCGTGAGTGGAGATGAAGTACTGGAGTACGTTCAGACCTTCACGGAAGTTCGCGGTGATCGGCGTCTCGATGATAGAGCCGTCCGGCTTGGCCATCAGACCACGCATACCGGCCAGCTGGCGGATCTGGGCAGCAGAACCCCGCGCTCCAGAGTCGGCCATCATGTACATCGAGTTGAATGAGTCCTGCTCGGCCTCGTTACCGTCACGATCGATGACCTTCTCTTTCGAGAGGTTGGCCATCATCGCCTTGGAGACTTCATCGTTGGCTTTCGACCAGAGGTCGATAACCTTGTTGTACTTCTCGCCCTGGGTTACCAGGCCGGAGGCGTACTGCGACTCGATTTCTTTCACTTCCTCGGTGGCGGCATCGATGATGCGTGCCTTCTCGTCAGGGATTACGAAATCGTTCACACCGATGGAAACACCGGAAATGGTCGAGTAGGCGAAGCCGGTATACATCAGTTGGTCGGCAAAGATGACTGTGTCCTTCAGGCCGACCGTGCGGTAGCACAGGTTGATCAGCTTGGAGATCGCCTTCTTCTTCATCGGCTGGTTGACCACGTCGAATGCCAGGCCGGCCGGAACCACCTGGAACAGCAACGCGCGGCCGACAGTGGTGTCGACGATGCGAGTGTTCTTGGTGATCGAGCCGTCGCGGTCCTTGATGGTCTCGTTGATACGAACCTTGACGCGGGCATGCAGGGACGCCTCGCCGGCACGGAACACGCGGTCGACTTCCTGCAGGTCAGCGAATACCCGCCCTTCGCCTTTGGCATTGATGGCTTCACGGGTCATGTAGTACAGACCCAGAACCACGTCCTGCGACGGAACGATGATCGGCTCACCGTTGGCCGGCGACAGGATGTTGTTGGTCGACATCATCAGCGCGCGCGCTTCGAGCTGGGCTTCCAGCGTCAGCGGCACGTGAACGGCCATCTGGTCACCGTCGAAGTCGGCGTTGTAAGCGGCGCAGACCAACGGGTGCAGCTGGATGGCTTTACCTTCGATCAGGACCGGCTCGAACGCCTGGATACCCAAGCGGTGCAGCGTCGGTGCACGGTTGAGCAACACGGGATGTTCACGGATAACTTCGGCCAGAACGTCCCAGACTTCAGGCAGTTCGCGCTCGACCATCTTCTTGGCGGCCTTGATGGTGGTCGCCATGCCACGCATTTCCAGCTTGCCGAAAATGAACGGCTTGAACAGCTCGAGGGCCATCTTCTTCGGCAGACCGCACTGATGCAGGCGCAGGGTCGGGCCAACGGTAATAACCGAACGACCGGAGTAGTCCACACGCTTGCCGAGCAGGTTCTGACGGAAACGACCCTGCTTGCCCTTGATCATATCGGCCAACGACTTCAGCGGACGCTTGTTCGAGCCAGTGATGGCGCGACCACGACGACCATTGTCCAGCAGCGCGTCAACGGCTTCCTGCAGCATGCGCTTTTCGTTGCGCACGATGATGTCGGGCGCCGACAGATCGAGCAGGCGCTTGAGACGGTTGTTACGGTTGATCACCCGGCGATACAGATCGTTTAGATCCGAAGTCGCGAAGCGGCCACCATCCAGCGGAACCAGCGGGCGCAGATCCGGCGGCAATACCGGCAGAACGGTAAGCACCATCCACTCCGGCAGGTTGCCCGATCCATGGAAGGCCTCCATCAGCTTCAGACGCTTGGACAGCTTTTTGATCTTGGTTTCCGAGTTGGTCTGCGGAATCTCTTCGCGCAGGCGACCGATCTCGTGTTCCAGGTCGATTTCGTGCAGCAGCTCGCGCACAGCCTCGGCACCCATACGGGCGTCGAAATCGTCACCGAATTCTTCGAGCGCTTCAAAGTACTGCTCGTCATTGAGCAGCTGGCCCTTCTCAAGCGTGGTCATGCCCGGATCAATCACCACGTAGCTCTCGAAATAGAGCACGCGCTCGATGTCACGCAGGGTCATGTCCAGCAGCAGGCCGATACGGCTCGGCAGCGACTTCAGGAACCAGATATGAGCAACTGGGGAAGCCAGTTCGATGTGCGCCATGCGCTCACGACGAACCTTCGCCAAAGCGACTTCCACACCGCACTTCTCGCAGATCACGCCACGATGCTTGAGGCGCTTGTACTTTCCGCACAGGCACTCGTAATCCTTGACCGGGCCAAAGATCTTGGCGCAGAACAGGCCATCACGCTCGGGCTTGAACGTACGGTAGTTGATGGTCTCTGGCTTCTTGACCTCACCAAAGGACCAGGAACGGATCATCTCGGGCGAAGCCAATGCAATCTTGATGGCATCGAACTCTTCGATTTGACCCTGGTTTTTCAACAGATTCAGCAAGTCTTTCAAGGCCTTTCCTCCTCACGGACCGGCGGCACCCGGCTGATGCCGGGCGTCGCTTAGGCGGTGCGTGGTTATTCGGTTTCCAGATCGATGTCGATACCGAGCGAGCGGATCTCTTTGATCAACACGTTGAAGGATTCCGGCATGCCGGGCTCCATACGGTGATCGCCGTCCACGATGTTCTTGTACATCTTGGTCCGCCCGTTCACGTCGTCCGACTTGACCGTGAGCATTTCCTGCAGGGTGTAGGCGGCACCGTACGCCTCCAGGGCCCAGACCTCCATCTCCCCGAAACGCTGACCACCGAACTGCGCTTTACCACCCAGCGGCTGCTGGGTGACCAGGCTATAGGAACCAGTGGAGCGCGCGTGCATCTTGTCGTCGACCAGGTGGTTCAGCTTGAGCATGTACATGTAACCGACGGTGGTCGTACGCTCGAACTTGTTCCCCGTCCGACCATCGAACAGCTGCATCTGGCCGCTTTCCGGTAGATCCGCCAGCTTCAGCATGGCTTTGATCTCGCGCTCCTTGGCACCATCGAATACCGGGGTTGCCATGGGCACACCACCGCGCAGGTTCTTGGCCAGATCCAGCACTTCCTGGTCACTGAACTCATCCAGGTTTTCCTGACGGCCGCCGATCTCGTTGTAGATCTCGGTCAGGAACTTGCGCAGCTCCGCGACCTTGCGCTGCTCTTCCAGCATGCGGTTGATCTTCTCGCCCAGACCCTTGGCGGCAAGGCCCAGGTGGGTTTCGAGAATCTGACCGACGTTCATACGCGAAGGTACGCCCAGCGGGTTCAACACGATGTCTACAGGTGTGCCGTTGGCATCGTGAGGCATGTCTTCAACCGGCATGATGACCGAGACGACACCTTTGTTACCGTGACGACCCGCCATCTTGTCACCCGGCTGGATGCGACGCTTGATCGCCAGGTAAACCTTGACGATCTTCAGTACGCCTGGCGCCAGGTCATCGCCCTGCTGCAGTTTGCGCTTCTTGTCTTCGAATTTATCGTCAAGCAGCTGACGGCGGTCGGAAATATAGGCCTGCGCCTTTTCCAGCTGCTCGTTCAGTGCGTCTTCGGCCATGCGCAGCTTGAACCACTGCCCATGCTCAAGACCGTCGAGCATCTCGTCAGTGATGACGGCGCCCTTCTTGAGACCGGCACCACCCTCGACAGTCGCGCCAACAAGAGCGGAGCGCAGGCGTTCAAATGTCGCACCTTCGACGATACGGAACTCTTCGTTGAGGTCCTTGCGGATCTCGTCTAGCTGCATCTTCTCGATGGCCAGCGCACGGGAGTCACGCTCAACACCGTCACGAATGAACACCTGGACGTCGATGACAGTACCCTTAGTGCCGGTCGGCACGCGTAGGGAGGTGTCCTTAACGTCAGAAGCCTTCTCACCGAAGATCGCACGCAGCAGCTTTTCTTCTGGCGTCAGCTGGGTTTCGCCTTTCGGCGTGACTTTGCCTACCAGAATGTCGCCAGCGCCTACTTCAGCACCAACGTAAACGATGCCCGCCTCGTCCAGCTTGTTCAGCGCAGCTTCGCCCACGTTCGGAATGTCCGCCGTGATCTCTTCTGGGCCGAGCTTGGTATCACGAGAAACGCAAGTCAGTTCCTGAATGTGGATGGTGGTGAAACGGTCTTCTTGAACCACACGCTCCGACAGGAGGATGGAGTCTTCGAAGTTGTAGCCGTTCCAGGGCATGAACGCGACGCGCATGTTCTGCCCGAGCGCCAACTCGCCCATGTCAGTGGATGGGCCGTCTGCCATGATGTCGCCGCGCTCGACCACATCACCCTTGCTCACCAGCGGACGCTGGTTGATGCAGGTGTTCTGGTTGGAGCGGGTGTACTTGGTCAGGTTGTAGATGTCGACACCGGCTTCACCGGTTTCAACTTCTGCATCATGCACACGCACAACCACACGGCTTGCGTCGACCGAATCGATCACGCCGCCACGACGAGCAACAACACAAACGCCGGAGTCACGGGCTACGTTGCGCTCCATCCCGGTGCCGACCAGCGGCTTATCCGAACGCAGCGTCGGTACGGCCTGACGCTGCATGTTCGAGCCCATCAACGCGCGGTTGGCGTCGTCGTGCTCGAGAAATGGAATCAACGAAGCAGCAACGGATACGACCTGCTTTGGCGATACGTCCATCAGGGTCACGTCTTCCGGTGCCTTGACCGTGAATTCGTTCTGATGACGAACAGCAACCAGCTCGTCGACCAACTTGCGGCCGTCCAGCTTGGCGCTGGCCTGCGCGATCACATGGTCCGCTTCTTCGATCGCCGACAGGAATACGATTTCGTCGGTGACTTCGCCTTCCTTTACAACGCGGTACGGGCTTTCCAGGAAGCCGTACTGATTGGTACGGGCATACGCCGCCAACGAGTTGATCAGGCCGATGTTCGGACCTTCCGGGGTCTCGATCGGGCACACACGGCCGTAATGGGTCGGGTGTACGTCGCGCACTTCGAAGCCTGCGCGCTCACGAGTCAGACCGCCCGGGCCGAGCGCGGAGACACGACGCTTGTGCGTGATCTCCGACAGCGGGTTGTTCTGATCCATGAACTGTGACAGCTGGCTGGAGCCGAAGAATTCCTTCACCGCCGCCGCAACCGGCTTGGCGTTGATCAGATCCTGCGGCATCAAGCCTTCGCTTTCGGCCATCGACAGACGTTCCTTGACCGCACGCTCTACGCGCACCAGGCCGACACGGAACTGATTCTCAGCCATCTCGCCAACACAGCGGACGCGACGGTTGCCCAGGTGGTCGATGTCGTCGACTACACCTTTGCCGTTACGAATGTCGACCAGCGTCTTCAATACTGCAACGATGTCTTCGCGACTGAGAACGCCCGAACCTTCGATCTCGGTACGACCGATACGGCGGTTGAACTTCATCCGGCCCACGGCCGACAGATCGTAGCGTTCTGATGCGAAGAACAGATTGTTGAACAGCGTCTCGGCAGCGTCCTTGGTTGGCGGCTCGCCAGGACGCATCATGCGATAGATCTCGACCAGCGCTTCGAGCTGGTTGGTTGTCGAATCGATTTTCAGCGTGTCGGAAATGAACGGACCACAATCGATGTCGTTGGTATACAAGGTCTCGAACCGAACAACCTGTGCCTTGACCAATTTGGCCAACACTTCTACGGTCAGCTCGGTGTTGCATTCGGCAATGATTTCTCCAGTCGCCGGATGCACGATAGCCTTCGCAGTGGTGCGCCCCAGGACGTAGTCCATAGGCATGTCGAGCGCTTTGATACCGGACTTGTCGAGCTGATTGATATGGCGCGCGGTAATGCGGCGACCCTGCTCAACGATCACTTTGCCGTTCTCGTCGGTGATATCGAACGAGGCGATTTCGCCGCGCAGACGCTGCGGAACCAGCTCAAGGCTTAGCGTTTCGCCCTTAACGTGGAACACGTTGGTGTCGTAGAACGCATCGAGGATTTCTTCGGTGCCGTAATTCAACGCTCGCAGAAGCACCGAAGCAGGCAGCTTGCGGCGACGGTCGATACGCACGAAAACAGCGTCCTTCGGATCGAACTCGAAGTCTAGCCACGAGCCACGATACGGAATGATACGCGCGGAATACAGCAACTTGCCGGAGCTGTGGGTCTTGCCACGATCGTGATCGAAGAAGACACCTGGAGAACGGTGCAACTGAGACACGATAACGCGCTCGGTACCGTTGATGATGAAGGTACCGTTCTCGGTCATCAGGGGGATTTCCCCCATGTAGACTTCTTGTTCCTTGATGTCCTTGATCGCCTTGCTGGACGATTCTTTATCAAAGATGATCAGGCGAACCTTTACCCGCAGCGGTACGGCAAAAGTCACGCCGCGCAACACGCATTCCTTTACGTCAAAGGCCGGGTCGCCCAGGCGATAGCCGACATACTCCAGCGCCGCATTGCCGGAATAGCTGATTATCGGAAAAACGGATTTGAAGGCTGCATGCAAGCCAATATCGCGGAATTGATCCTTGGTCGCTCCCGCCTGCAGGAATTCGCGGTACGAATCCAGCTGGATGGCCAAAAGATACGGCACGTCCATCACGTGCGGTAACTTGCTAAAGTCCTTGCGGATTCGTTTTTTCTCAGTGTATGAGTAAGCCATCAGCGTTCCCCAGCTTGGTCACCTGCTTGTTTGGCCTCTCCCGACGGGAGCAGCCAGAAAATCTTGCGAATCCTGTGATTCGCACCGCCCACCGGAGCGGTTGTCTTCCGTTCAAACTGCCGAATACTCAACAGGCAGCTATAACGGAAAAAGGCCGGTGGCAAAAGCCACCAGCCATCAGCCTTACGCGAGTTGCTTCGGCTGTAGACGCAAGGTCGCGCTTACTTGAGCTCGACTTTAGCGCCTGCTTCTTCCAGGGCTTTCTTCGCAGCTTCGGCTTCGTCCTTGGAAACGCCTTCTTTGACCACGCCAGGGGCGCCATCAACGACTGCCTTGGCTTCTTTCAAGCCCAGACCGGTCAGCTCGCGAACTGCCTTGATCACGTTTACTTTCTTTTCGCCAGCTTCCAGCAGCATGACGTTGAATTCAGTCTGCTCTTCAGCAGCGGCAGCAGCCGGGCCGGCAGCAGCGACGGTAGCAGCTGCAGCGGTAACACCGAACTTCTCTTCCATTGCCTTGATCAGTTCAACAACCTGCATCACGGACATGTCAGAAACGGCGTTGATAATGTCTTCGTTGGTCAGAGCCATGACTCTAAATTCCTGTATATGGTTGACGGCCTGCGGCCATCTAATTCAAAAGAAAATCGAAAAATGCTGCGCGCGCGTTAGGCCGCGGCTGCTTCTTTCTGGTCGCGAACGGCCGCCAATGTACGAGCCAGCTTGCTGGTAGCGCCTTGCATCACGCTCATCAGCTGGGAAATCGCCTCATCATAGGTCGGCAGAGTTGCCAAAGCGTCGATCTGGTTGGCTGCTATGAGCTGACCTTCAAATGCGGCTGCCTTGATCTCGAACTTATCCTGACCCTTGGCAAACTCCTTGAAGATGCGAGCAGCAGCGCCCGGATGTTCATTGGAGAAAGCAATAAGGGTCGGGCCTTTGAACACGTCATTGAGCACATCGTACTGAGTGCCTTCAACAGCGCGGCGCAGCAGGGTATTACGTACTACACGCACATATACACCAGCCTCGCGGGCCTCTTTACGGAGTCCGGTCATGGCCGACACAGTCACGCCACGGGCATCGGCCACGACAGCGGACAGGGCAGCTTTGGCAGCCTCGTTGACTTCAGCGACGATGGCTTTCTTGTCTTCGAGTTTGATTGCCACGGGTTCTTACTCCTGGATGTTACCGGTTCGCCCAATCGAAACTGGACGGGTTTTGGTGTCTGATTCGGTACGAATCGGGAGCACCTCTGCGTAGGCTTGAAAAAGCAGAGCTTCTCCTGTTTAAGACTTCCGTCGCCTACGGTCTTGGATAGCCCCCGCCAGGCAGGGACCCCAATAAGTCGCGCCCTGCCAAGCAGGGCGCAATATGCTTTACGCCTCGAGCGACGCCTGATCGATGATCAAGCCTGGACCCATGGTGGTGCTCAGGGTGACGCGCTTGACATAGATACCCTTAGAAGTGGACGGCTTCAGACGCTTGAGGTCCGAGAGCAGCGCTTCGACGTTCTGCTTCAACTGACCAGCTTCGAAACCAACTTTGCCGACCGATGTATGAATGATACCGTTCTTGTCAGTACGGAAGCGCACCTGACCGGCCTTCGCATTCTTTACGGCAGTCGCAACGTCTGGCGTCACGGTACCGACCTTCGGGTTTGGCATCAGGCCGCGAGGACCGAGGATCTGACCCAGCTGGCCAACTACGCGCATGGCATCCGGCGAAGCGATAACGACGTCATAGCTCAGGTCGCCGCCTTTCATTTCGGCAGCCAGTTCATCCATACCAACGCGATCAGCACCTGCTGCCAGAGCAGCCTCTGCGGCCGGCCCTTGGGTGAACACGGCGACGCGAACGGTCTTGCCGGTGCCGTTAGGCAGAACGGTAGCGCCGCGCACAACCTGGTCGGATTTACGCGGATCAACACCGAGATTGATAGCGATATCAAAGGACTCGGTGAACTTTACTGCGGACAGCTGAGCCAACAAAGTGGCGGCATCCTCGAACGAGTACTGCTTGCCCGCTTCGATTTTTTCAGCAAAAGTCTTCTGGCGCTTGGTCAGCTTAGCCATTACACACCCTCCACGTTCAGGCCCATGCTGCGGGCAGAGCCAGCGATGGTGCGCACAGCCGCATCCAGATCAGCAGCGGTCAAATCGGCATTCTTGGTCTTCGCAATTTCTTCCAGTTGAGCACGGGTAACAGTGCCGACTTTCTGAGTGTTCGGGCGAGCAGAACCACTGCTGATGCCAGCAGCCTTCTTCAGCAGAACTGCAGCTGGCGTACTCTTGGTCTCGAAGGTGAAGCTGCGGTCGCTATATACGGTAATGATTACCGGTGTTGGCAGACCTGGCTCCTGGCCTTGAGTACGAGCGTTAAACGCCTTACAGAATTCCATGATGTTGACACCATGCTGACCCAATGCCGGGCCAACTGGCGGCGACGGGTTGGCCTGACCGGCCTTTACCTGAAGCTTGATATAAGCTTGAATCTTCTTAGCCATAAATACTCCATTCTGGGTGCTAACGCCTTTCGGCTCCCCTGCTCACTTGAATATCCCAGTGACAACAAAACCCCGCAGCCATCAGCTGCGGGGTACGGGACTCTATTTCAGTTAGACCTTTTCGACCTGACTGAACTCCAACTCCACCGGCGTTGAACGGCCAAAGATGAGCACCGCAACCTGGATGCGACTCTTCTCGTAGTTGACTTCTTCGACAACACCATTGAAATCAGCAAACGGGCCATCGGCAACACGCACAACCTCGCCGGGCTCAAACAGTGTCTTCGGCTTCGGCTTATCGCTACCGTCCGCAACACGACGCAAGATAGCCTCTGCTTCCTTGTCAGTGATCGGCGCGGGCTTGTCAGCGGTACCACCGATGAAGCCCATCACTCTCGGCGTATCCTTTACCAGGTGCCAAGCGCCTTCTGCCATATCCATCTGAACAAGAACATAACCCGGAAAGAACTTGCGCTCACTCTTGCGCTTCTGACCGTTACGCATCTCGACCACTTCTTCAGTGGGAACCAGAATCTCGCCGAAATGATCCTCCATGCCGGCAAGCTTGATGCGCTCGATCAGCGAGCGCATCACGTGCTTCTCGTAACCCGAGTAAGCATGAACGACGTACCAACGCTTAGCCACGGGACACCCTTAACCTACAATCATGGAAACCAGCCAACCGAGCAGGGAATCGAGCCCCCACAACAGCAGCGCCATCACCAGCACGACCGCAACAACAATAAGCGTGGTCTGAGTGGTTTCTTGACGGGTCGGCCAGACGACTTTTCGGATCTCGACTCGCGCTTCTTTCAAAAGAATGAAGAAAGAACGACCCTTAGATGTCTGCAGCGCCACAAAGGCAGCGACAACAGCAAACACGAGCAGAGCAAGAACTCTGTACAGAATAGGCTCGGCGGCGTAATACTGATTACCCACCACAGCCACGACCACCAAAGCAGCCACAACAAGCCACTTCACCAGATCGAAGCGCGAGTCTTTGGCTTCTGCTTTGACATTCATCTGCTAGAACCCTGTAAATACTGCCAAACTCGATATTGAATTTGGCAGGCCAGGAGGGAATCGAACCCCCAACCTGCGGTTTTGGAGACCGCCGCTCTGCCAATTGAGCTACTGGCCTAACAAGAGTCAGGCCGACTATTATGCCGGCCCGAATAGATCAGATCAATCGATTATTCGATGATCTTGGCAACTACGCCGGCACCAACGGTACGGCCGCCTTCGCGAATCGCGAAGCGCAGACCATCTTCCATGGCGATCGGAGCGATCAGGGTGACAACCATCTTGATGTTGTCGCCCGGCATTACCATCTCAACGCCTT
>Ga0208814_1000874_pt1 | contig 15589 bp, 13 predicted proteins | sample MalvirAntarct_55_FD_184253 | JGI IMG/M metagenome (GOLD analysis project Ga0208814, IMG submission 184253) | Marine viral communities from the Global Malaspina Expedition - Malaspina viral metaG Antarct_55 (SPAdes) (version 2) | ecosystem: Environmental > Aquatic > Marine > Oceanic | place...
CATTAAGAAACTCCCATCTACCCGAACTATTATTAGTGTCCCAAAATAAAACATCTTCAACAAAACAGGCAACCCCAGCAACCTCATTAATGAGTAATGCAGAAATATTCATAGTATCTGTAGTAGGAATATCGTGGTTAAAACTGAATAAACTCTCATTAATTAGAGTCTCCTGGGCAATAATAGTGCCCTGATTATCTGTAACGATCCAAGTGATGGCATTTTCTTCACTAGGATTTGTTAAATAGTTTCCAGAGTGGTGAATACTAATAAGATCGGGTATAGAACCAACATTAACTACCCATGTTTTTTGCTCGCATGGTATTTCTGTTTGAGCAGTAATGGTTATTGTCAAAGCAAACAATAACATAGTAATAATTGACTTTTTCATAATTTTTGTTGTTTAATTTTTCACAGATATGCACTAATTATAGCAAAAAATGTTCACGTGTGGAGGTGAATATAATACTTTAACGGCTTTTTTCCGGAGGATTATAGGTTATTATTTGAAATTTCAATAGCTCTTTTAATGAGTAATACTTTTTTGTATTTGGTTTGTTTGAGATCAAAAAACTGATACATTCTTCTTAATGAAGAACCAATACCGTCTATACTTAGAAATACTTCTTCAGCTATTTGTTTATTGCTTGCTTCTGGGTTTTGTAATAAAACGTTCAACACACTCCAATCTGTTTTGTTTAGTTTTCTGTTGATACTTGACTGAATTTTTTCTTTGTTGAGTTCAAAATCACTTGCGTTAACCATTATATTTAATTGCTCCTTTCTTTTGAGCGTATTAATTTCTAATAACAAAGCGTCCAACTCTTTTCTTGTTTTTATATTTTTAGTTCTAAAAACATATACAAATAAAATGACCAGCAGTATAGTGATTGATATTACAAAATAAATTTTGTAGGTATAGGTGAGTTTAACAATGGCATTTTCTTTTTCGTTTATGGCCTTGTTTTGTTGTAGTTTTTGTTCATATTCACTCTTAATGGTTTCTTTGATAATTAATATTTTATTTCTTTCTAATTGAAAACTGTCCCTAAAAATAGTGTGCTTTTCAATCATAGACAAAGCCCTATTTGTTTGATTACTTTTTTTATAACACTCATATAGTAATTTATACAAATCTGCCTTTATTTTGTTACTAGTCTCAGGTTTAAGAAGTTGTAAGCTTTTTTCACTTAGGTTTTTTGCCTGTGCGGGTTTGGTGTCTAAAAGCAAATACGATTTTAAAATTTGCGCTTCAATAATTTTTGAATTATTATCAATTTCATAATTAATTGCCAAGGCTTTGTTGGTATACTCCAGTGCTTGTGTTTTTTTTGACAATTTTTTATTTACTTTGGCAAGTAGTATATAACATTCAGATAAATCAAATTTATTACTAGTTTCTTTAAATTCGTTGATCGCTTTGTTTGAATACTCTTTAGCCAGATTGTATTGTTTCTTTTTGTAATATATTTCTGCTTTTTTTAAAAAGATACTTCCAATTTGATTTTGTTTAGAGATTTTTCTGGCCACACAAATAGTAAGCGATTCATCAAAATACTCCATGGCTAAATCCAGTTCATCTAGAATACTGTAGATATCACCAATTTCTGCAAGAATACGTGCCTCAGATGTTTTTAATTTTAATTCTCTTATAATTTTTAGGGAGGTATTAAATGAGTTAAAAGCCTTTAAATAATCTTTTTGCTCTTTATAAATACTTCCTAAATTAGACTGGATAACTACTAGGTTTTTAGTATCGTTAATCTTTTCAAATAAACTAATTGACTGTTTTAGCGCTTCAATGGACGCGTTAAGATCACCTTTAATATAGTGTGCATAAGATCTTTCATTAAGAGCATCAGCCATCTGCTTGACTGAGCCTTTTTCTTTACCTAATTGGTAATGGTATTTAGTGAGCGTGATGACAGCATCTGGCTTGGCATACGTGTTTTTATAATAATAGTCTTTAATTGCTTTAAACCGCAGTGAGTCTGAAATAGTAGTATTGACCCAGATGTTTTTTAAAGAGTCTTTTTTTATTTGTGAGAATAAAGGAGAAGTACTACCTATTGAGATAAAAAAAAATAATACAATTTTTAATTTTTTTAATGGAGGTTTTACATTCATTTACAATTGAATTTAATTCAAATCAAAACTAATTCAATTTTTATCAACTCAAAATAATAATATTCATGTTTACAGGTGTTTTTTTTGTTATGGTTATTGATGCTTTAAATTAGATGTTGTGTTTTTCACAAATTTCATCAAACTCCTCAGTACTTATATCTTTTTCAATACGGAAAGCTTTTCTCAATTTTTCTTGTATTCTTTGCCTTCCAAAACTATAACCGAAAGAAAAACCCATAAAGGCTAGTACTAAGCTTAAAAATATCATTTCCATATCGATTTTTTTTATTTGATTATATAATAATGATGTAAATATAATAAACATTTCCTCTATAATTAATTTAGCTCTTTATGCTTTTTAAAAATATTAGAGAAATATTTAATACATTTATTAAAAATTTAAAGCAATCAAAATGAAAAAAATAATAGTAGTATTGGTCTTAGGATTAGCATTTAGCTCTTGTAATGAAAAAGCTAAAGAGAAAATGGTAACCGAACCAAACGCAAGAGAGTCAGCGTTATTAAACTCCTCAAAAAAAGTAATATATGTTAAAAATAAAAACAATGAGGGAAAAGAAGTCGAATTAAAGTTTAGCCTTTCAGCGCCATATGAAGATAGGAAATTGCCAATACCAGATGAAACTAGGCTAAATAAAATAGCAAATCTAGCCGTTAAATATGCTGATTATGATGTTGATAACACATTTAGTTACGAGTTTATAAGTGGAGTCGAAGTGCCTATTTATTTTAACCCTAATGATGGAGGTGGAGGTATGAATGTAGTTATTAAAGGAAAAGCTCTAAATATGAGTGGTGTTCCTATATCAGTTACAACTACCATTTCATTTAATGCGGAGGGTGAAGTAACTAAATATCCTGATGGCAGATTGCAAATTACAACTGCTAAGTATTAAGTAAAAGAAAAATAAACTAAAAAAAAGCCTCTCACATTAATTTGTTAAGAGGCTTTTTTAAATATTAAATTATTCAATGTGCTAATAAGACATATAATTAGAATTCGGTTGAATTATTTTTAATCCATCTGCACCACCCTTTAGATAAGGAGTTATATTGCTTATTGTCGCATCTTCATTTTGTCTCCATTTAATGTAAGAATTAAATTTGTCATTAGACTCCCAGTTTTCCAGTATGTAAAATGTATTATTTTCTTCATTAAAAGTTAGTTCTACAGACAAACATCCATCATAAGCACGAGTGGCTAGTAAGCCATCTTTGCTATTAAGAATTTCCATAACCTGATCAGTTTTTCCTGGTAAAACTTCCATGGTAGCGTACACTAAATTTTTAGGGTAAACCGCGTTTAACATTCCACCAGCATCAAAAAAATCGCCTTGAGCATTAAGTAAACCTTGATCATCAAAACCAAAATACCAGTAGCCTTTAAGGTTTAATTGCTTTCCAGTTGCTACTTGAATACCTGTCCATTTTCCATAGGTTCTCACACTACCATTTAATACACCTAATGAATCCGTTCCAGGAAGCCATATCTCAGCAGTATAATTGATATCATCAAAAGCATCATGGTAACCTTTTAGCATAGAAGTATATGTTTCATATCCAACAATATCAGAACCATAAAACGGTAGTTCAACTTTAATGTCTTTACTAACTAGCTTTAGTTGTTCGTCTATATTTTCTTCACCATGCAATTTAAATAGTTGCTGTGCGGTCGCTAAATTTTTAGCATACTTAGGGTTCGAATTAGAGCAACTTGCAAGAAATAAGAGTGGTAATATTAAAAATAAAATATTTCTCATGTTTTTGAATGTTTTGTCATTGTTTATAATATGTGTTTTAATTTATTCTGGAAGACCATTTTTTCCTTTTCTTGGAGCATATGATGTATGTAGTATTTTCCAACCATCATCGGTATTAGTCCAAGTTGCAGATGCTCTTGTTGCATAAGGAACAGTTTCATTAGTTTCTGTTATGGTATAATTTCCATCTGCAACGAATGTTATTACAGCAGTTTTCATATCTGGGGAAAAGTAAGTTTTCATATTAGAAAGATCAAAGGAATCCCAAGTTAAACCATTGTCTTTATTAAGATTTTCTTTGGTATAAATATAGAAAGGAGTTAAATTAGAATCTCCTGTAGAAATTTTAATTTCTGGATGTTCAAACTTTTTGTAAGACTCATAATCTCCACCCAAAATCGCTTTTTGCATCTCTTCTTGATTTGCTATAATTTTTTCACTGATTTTTTCTTGTTCGATTTTAGCATAATACAGTTGAGCTTTAGTTGTATATGGAGACGAAAAGGTTGCAAAGTCGATTGCCTTAAGTTGAGTGTTTAATGCATTTTCATAATCTCCCATTGCAGCGTAATGTTCTCCCATTGAATCGAATGAATTTGGGCCATCATGCATATTTTGAGACATTTTAACATACTCCATAGCTTTAGCTGTATCCTCTTTTCCGAAGCTTCCATTCATATATCCATAAGATATCATGTTATAGGCAGAGGAAGAGTATAAAGGGAATTTTTCAGCAAAAGCTTTAAAAGAATTAAAATCTTGCAAAGAGGTAGTTAAGTAATTAATTAATGGACTCTTTGGAAATTGACTTACAAGTGATTTATCTAAAACCTTTTGTTCTTCTGAAGATGCTAACATGTAATTATACCAGGCTTTTTCTTCTGCACTTAGTTTAATTTCTTTAATTTCTTTAAGTTTTGTTGTTCTACTACCCCATTCTGAGTTTGAACTACTAATAAATGCTAAGGTTAGTTGTGCACAACCACAATTTTCATCTATTAATAATGCTGAATTAGCTGCACCAAAAGCGGCCATGTATTCTAAATTCATTGCATATTCTATTGCTTGATTAGCAATAATTGCTCCTTTTTTATTGCAAGAAGTATTATTGACCCATTGAGCATTAGCAATCATTGTAAAGCATAAAGAAAATATAATCAGGAAATTTCTCATAATTTGTTTGTTTATATGTTAAATATTAGTTAAAAACAAATATAATAAAATTCAATTGCTTTTTACAATTAATCTTTAGTTTATCTTGTGTTTTTTTAACAAATTCAAAAGGTTTTTTTTAAATTTCATCTAAATACTAATTCAATAAGAATGTTAAAAATAAATAACTAAGTAATGAGAGTTCAAAAAAAAAATACTTGTGCAATTGCTCGTTCTACTGAATTAATAGGAGATAAATGGTCTTTACTTATTTTGAGAGATGTTATTTTGCATAAAAAATCTAGATTTAAAGAATTTGGGTCCTCAAAAGAAAAGATAGCTACTAATATTCTTACTGCTAGATTAAAATTTTTAGTAAAAGAAGGATTTCTTGAAAGGATAACTCCTTTAGGTACAAAAAAAAGTACTCGTTACATTGCCCTAGATAAAGGGATGTTAGTATTACCTATTATAATTGAAATGTATTTATTTTCTATTTATTCCATAGATGAATCTGTTTTAGATGAATCACAAATTGCTATTAAGTCTGCTATTACATATAGTCCGCAAATATTTAAAGAAAAAAAAATAGAAGAATATCTTAAATTTGCAAAAGAGTTAAGAGCACTTTAATTAATTTATTATTATATTTAGACACTAATAATTGTTATCCAAATGAAAAATATTCTATTCTTGAGCGTACTTTTTTTGACAATATCTTGTAATAACAAAACTAAAAAAGTGGAAGAAGCTCCAGTTAAAAAAGTGGAAGAACCAACTGTTGTAAAAGAAAATACCGCCTTATTAATTGTGAATTATGAATTAAAAGACATGACCTTAGAGGCACATTCCGAATTAGGTTCAGAGGTTGTTTCTAATTTCTCACCTGGTAAAATTGATGGTTTAATAGGAAAAACATTTATCGGTAATGTTGATAATGGTGTTTTTGGAGGAGTTTATTATTTTAAAAACCAAAAAGCTTTAGATTCTTATTTAAATTCTGAACTATGGAAAGGTATTGCAACACATCCCAACTTGATAAATTTTAAAACAGATAGCTATGGAATTGCTTCTATTTCTGATTTAAGTAATGGTAATGCAGCTATTAGAAAAACAGAAAAAACGAAAGCTCCAGAAGGAATGAGTGTTTTGGTTGTTAACTATGAATTAGAGGATATGACTTTAGAAGCACATGCTGAATTAGGTTCAGAGGTTGTTTCTAATTTTTCACCTGGTAAAATTGATGGTTTAATTGGAAAAACCTTTATTGGTAATGTTGATAATGGTGTTTTTGGAGGAGTTTATTATTTTAAAAATCAGGATGATTTAAATAACTATTTAAATTCCGATCTTTGGAAAGGTATTGTAACACATCCTAATTTGGTAAATTTTAAAACAGATATTTATGAAGTTGCTTCAATATCTATAGCTTCAAACGGGGTTCCTACTCTTTAGCTTGATTTATTAAATTCATACAGTGTAATAAAGTATGCGAAAGCGATTAATAGTGTTTTTATACTTTAATTGCTTCTTTATCCATAGCCATAACTCAACTATTGTAAATTAATAACAACTAAAACTATTACTTTCAATATTTATCCAGTAAATTTCTGTTCTCATTTCATCAAATCCTTTCCCTGCGTTAATTTTATATATAACACTAACAAACATCACTGTTTTGTTCGATGGGTTTGAGGTTAAATTAAGAGTTTAGTTTATCTTTGCAGGAAATAATAACGTATGACTCATAAAGCGGGATTTGTTAATATAATTGGAAACCCTAATGTTGGAAAAAGCACCTTGATGAATGCTTTTGTAGGGGAACGACTTTCTATTATTACTTCTAAAGCTCAGACGACTCGTCATCGTATTTTAGGGATTGTTAATGGAGATGATTTTCAAATGATTTTGAGTGATACGCCTGGTATAATAAAGCCTGCTTATCAATTACAAGAAAGTATGATGGGATTTGTGAAGTCTGCTTTTGAAGATGCCGATGTATTACTTTACTTGGTAGAATTGGGCGAGAAAGCGTTAAAGGATGAAGCATTTTTCAATAAGATTACTAGTGCCAAAATTCCTGTTCTATTACTTATTAATAAAATAGACAAAGGAAACGAAGAATTGCTAAAAGAATCTTTAGAGCTTTGGCAAAGTCAAGTTCCCAATGCCGAAATATTCGCAATTTCTGCCCTTGAAGATTTTGGGGTTCAAGAAGTCTTTAAGCGTATTATTGATGTGCTTCCAACCTCTCCAGCTTTTTATCCAAAAGATCAATTAACAGATAAGCCAGAACGTTTTTTTGTGAATGAAATCATTCGTGAAAAAATTTTAATGCACTATAAAAAAGAAATACCTTATTCAGTTGAAATAGATACCGAAGAGTTTTTTGAAGAAGAAAATATCATACGCCTGCGAAGCGTTATTATGGTAGAACGTGAAACACAAAAAGGTATTATCATTGGACATAAAGGATCCGCATTAAAAAGAGTAGGGGTAGAAGCGAGAAAAGATTTAGAAAAATTCTTTGGCAAGCAAGTTCATATGGAACTCTATGTAAAAGTGAATAAAAATTGGAGAAGTAACGACCGCCAATTAAAACGATTTGGATATAATCAGTAGTATTTTACGATGCTTTTTATGTTTTTTTTATTTAACATAAAACCTTATTTATGATCCATTCAATCGGTAAAACATAAGCGCAATCAAACAATTTACAAATGTCAGGTTACTTCCTGGTGTAAATATGTAAACGTTTTTAAAGACTCCATATAATAGCGCTAAATATCAATATTTTAAAATACTAATAGCGATAAATTAAAATGTAATTAAAAGTACGGTTTTTTAACAAATAACTCCTCTAATTCGCTTTCGTAGCTTCTAATTCATCAATATTAAATTGTAGTTGGGAGATCAAAATATTTAATTTTTATTCGGGATCCTTATAAAAACGTGATGATCTATTCTTGAAATTGAAAACTATTTTTGCAACTCTTTACTGTTTTCAATGGGTCTTAGCGTATTCTTATTACTTTTATAACTCTCATCTTAAATTTAGCTCTTGATATTAGTTCATTTTCTAGGCTCGCATACAACGAAATTGGATTGCGATTTAGAGTTTTTTCTTCAAATAGTAAAGCTTACCTTTGCAGCCAATAAAAAAGATATGAGTATAGTAGCCATTGTAGGAAGACCAAACGTAGGGAAATCTACATTATTTAATAGATTAATTCAACGAAGAGAAGCAATTGTAGATGCTGTTAGTGGTGTTACTAGAGATCGTCATTATGGAAAAAGCGACTGGAATGGAAAGGTCTTTTCTTTGATTGATACTGGAGGATATGTTGTTGGAAGTGATGATGTATTTGAATCGGAAATCGATAAGCAAGTTGAATTAGCTATTGATGAAGCTGATGCAATTATATTTATGACGGATGTTGTTTCTGGAGTTACTGGTATGGACGAAGATGTTACAAAACTATTGCGAAAATGCGCCAAACCTATTTTTTTAGTAGTTAATAAAGTAGATAGCGCCAAACGAACCAATGACGCTATTGAATTTTATTCGCTAGGATTTGAAAAATACTATATAATGTCTAGTATTAACGGTAGTGGTACAGGAGAGTTATTAGACGATTTAATAAAGGTATTGCCAGAAGAGGAGGAAGTTGAGGAAGAAAGTGAATTGCCTCGTTTTGCGGTTGTTGGGAGGCCTAATGCTGGAAAATCTTCTTTTATCAATGCTTTAATAGGTGAGAATAGATACATTGTAACTGATATTGCTGGTACTACTCGAGATAGTATTGACACGCATTATAATAGATTTGGTTTCGAATTTAATTTAGTAGATACTGCTGGGATTCGAAGGAAAAGTAAAGTTAAAGAAGACTTAGAATTTTACTCTGTAATGAGAAGTGTTAGAGCAATTGAACATTGTGATGTTGCAATTCTTGTGCTGGATGCCACAAGAGGTTTTGATGGTCAGGTGCAAAAAATATTTTGGTTGGCTCAAAAAAATAATAAAGGAGTTGTTATTTTAGTAAATAAATGGGATTTAGTTGAAAAAGATCATAAAAGTGTAAAAGAATTTGAAAAATTAATTCGATTGCAATGTGAGCCTTTTACAGATGTGCCAATAGTTTTTATTTCGGTACTTACAAAACAACGTATTTTTAAAGCAATTGAAACTGCTGTTGAAGTATTTAAAAATAGAAGTAAAAAAATTAAAACCAGTGAACTTAATGAACTAATGCTTCCTATTATTGAGGCATATTCACCACCTGCATATAAAGGAAAATATGTAAAGATTAAGTATTGTATGCAGTTACCAATTCCGTATCCAAGTTTTGCATTTTTTGCTAATCTACCACAATATGTAAAGGATCCGTATAAACGTTTTCTCGAAAATAAATTACGTGAGAAATTCGATTTTCATGGAGTTCCCATAACTGTTTATTTAAGAAAAAAATAGGAAAAATTACAACTGATCTTTAATTTTAAGTAGTTCAGTTTTTACAGTTTCTAATTTTCTGATAATTTCAAAATTACTTATTGTTTTGTGCTTATTTTCTTTAAGATGAGTTTTTGCTCCTTCCAAGGTAAATCCACGTTCTTTAACTAGGTGGTAAATGAGCTCTAAATTTTTAATGTCTTCTGACGTAAACTTTCGATCTCCTTTTGCATTTTTTTTAGGCTTAATTATATCAAATTCTTTTTCCCAAAAACGTATCAGAGAGTTATTTACAGAAAAAGCTTTTGCAACTTCTCCAATTCCATAATATCTTTTTTCTGGTAATTCTATTTTCATTTAATCCAATGATTGATTTTCTTGTCCTGCTACTTTTAGTAATTCAGCAAACTCTTCAGAGCTGAGGTCTCCATAATAGAAATTAATAGGATTTAATTTTTTTTTATCTTTAATTATTTCATAATGTAAATGTGGAGCTTGTGACCTACCGGTGCTACCTACAAAGCCAATTAAATCTCCGCGTTTTACTTTTTGTCCTTTTTTAACAGCATACTTGTAAAGGTGTGCATATAAACTAACATAACCAAATCCATGATCAATTCTAATGTGACGGCCATATCCAGATGAGCGTCTGTCAGCTCTCTTTACAACGCCATTACCAGTTGCATAAACTGGAGTTCCCCTTGGAGCTGTAAAATCCATTCCTTTATGAAACTTCCTAGCTTTTGTAAATGGATCTGATCGATATCCATAACCAGAAGCCATGCGTGTTAAATCTTCGTTTTTTACGGGTTGAATTGTAGGAATGGCTTTTAATAATTTTTCTTTTTCTTCAGCTAGTAATGCTATTTCATCTAAAGATTTAGATTGTACAACAATTTGTTTGGTAAGAATATCTATTTTTTTGCTAGTATTAATTATTAAATTTGAGTTATCAAAACCTTCTAGGTTTTTATAGCGATTAACCCCACCAAATCCTGCTTTTCTTTGTTCTTCAGAAATTGGATTTGCTTCAAAATAAACCCTGTAAATTGCATTATCTCTTTCCTCTAACTCAGATAAAACCGTTTGAGCTTGTCCCATTTTTTTATTTAATAACTCAAATTGCAACTCCATATTAACGAGCTCTCTTTTTAAAGCTTTTTCTTTTGGACTTACAATATACGGGATGTTTAAATAGATGATAAGCAGCAGAAAACCGCTTATTAGCATGCCTAGTATGCTTATTAAAAAGATTTTAATTCTTTTACCTTTTTTGTATTCTATTTTTCGATACGATAAGGTATCACTATCGTAGTAATATTTTACTTTATCCATACGTTAAAAAATCTTATTTTTGCTCATTAGGAATCATGGTTCTAGTAAAAAACGAAATACAAATATAGAAATTGTGAAAGAAATCCCCTAATTAGGCTTATTATTAAAAAATTAATTTATGACTTCAAAGGAAATACGTTCCAGATATTTAGATTTTTTTAAATCAAAATCACATACAATAGTACCGTCATCACCTATGGTAGTTAAAGATGATCCAACTTTAATGTTTACCAATGCTGGTATGAATCAGTTTAAAGAATATTTTTTAGGTCATAAAGCGATAGATAATAAACGAGTTGCCGATACCCAAAAATGCCTTCGAGTAAGTGGAAAACATAACGATTTAGAAGAAGTTGGTATGGATACCTATCACCATACGATGTTCGAAATGTTAGGGAATTGGAGTTTTGGAGATTATTTTAAAAAAGAAGCTATTGAATGGGCTTGGGAGTTTTTAACCAAGGAGATGAAAATTGATAAAGATTCTTTATATGTAACCATATTTGAGGGAGATCAATCTGAAGGATTAGCTAGGGACACAGAAGCCTATGATTTATGGAAGAATTTACTGCCAGAAGAGAGAATTATAAACGGTAACAAAAAAGATAATTTTTGGGAAATGGGAGAACAGGGACCTTGCGGGCCTTGTAGTGAAATTCATGTAGATATTAGGCCCAAAGCTGATAGAGAAAAAATTAGTGGATTGGATTTAGTTAATAAAGACCATCCTCAAGTAGTTGAACTTTGGAATTTGGTCTTTATGCAATTTAATAGGAAAGCGAATGGAAGTTTAGAAAACCTTCCAGCATTACATGTAGATACAGGAATGGGCTTTGAACGCCTTTGTATGGTCATGCAAAAAACTCAAAGCAATTACGATACCGATGTTTTTAGACCTTTAATGCAAGAGGTTGAAACCATCACTAACAATGAATATGGTAAAGACGAAAAAGTAGATATTGCTATTCGTGTTATTGCCGACCATGTTAGAGCAGTCGCATTCTCAATTGCAGACGGACAAATACCTAGTAATACAGGAGCAGGATATGTAATTAGAAGAATTTTACGAAGAGCTGTTCGCTATGGATTTACTTTTTTAGGAACTAATAAACCATTCATATATCAGTTAGTCGATACCTTAACTAAACAAATGGGAACTGCTTTCCCTGAGTTACTAAGAGAAAATAAATTAATTTCTATTGTAATTAAAGAAGAAGAACATTCGTTTTTAAGAACCTTAGATCAAGGTTTAGTATTATTAGAAAATGTTATTCAGAATGCAGATTCTAGCATAATTTCTGGTAAAAAAGCATTTGAAATGTATGATACTTTTGGATTCCCTAAAGATTTAACCGCTTTAATTTTAAGAGAACGAGGGCTAGACCTAGACGAAGCTGAATTTGAGTTAGAACTTCAAAAGCAAAAAGAACGTTCTAGAGCCGCTACCAAAGTAGAAACAGGTGACTGGATTGTATTGGTCGAAGACGATGTTCAGGAATTTATTGGCTATGACTATTTAGAAACAAAAGTGAAGATCGCTCGTTATAGAAAAACAAAAACAAAAAAGCATGGTGAGTTTTACCAAGTAGTTTTCAATTTAACTCCATTTTATCCAGAAGGTGGAGGGCAAGATGGTGATAAAGGATATTTAGAATCTTCGCATGGAGATTTGGTTTATATTGTAGATACTAAAAAAGAAAACAACTTAGTTATTCATTATATCAAGAACCTTCCAAAAGATGTACATGATACTTTTAAAGCAGTTGTTGATAAGAAAATCAGGTCGTATACAGAAGCAAATCATAGTGCGACTCATCTATTACATCAAGCTTTACGTACTGTCTTGGGGACTCATGTGACTCAAAAAGGATCTATGGTTCACAGTCGTGGATTGCGATTTGATTTTTCACATTTTAGTAAAGTAACGACAGAGGAATTAATTCAAGTAGAAAATTTTGTAAACGCTCGTATTAGAGAAGGATTAAGTTTAAAAGAAAAAAGGAATATTCCGCTACAAATCGCATTGGATGACGGTGCAATTGCTCTTTTTGGAGAAAAGTATGGCGATACAGTTCGCACTATAAAATTTGGTAGTTCTGTAGAGCTTTGTGGAGGAACCCATGTCGAAAATACAAAAGATATTTGGCATTTTATTCTTCTTCATGAGGGAGCTGTAGCTTCAGGAATAAGGAGAATTGAAGCTATTACTGGAGAATTTGCAAAAGATTTCTTTATTTCCAACTCCAATAAATTTAAAGAAGTAAAAAAAGTGCTTCAAAACACAAACGACCCTCTAAAAAGCATTGTTACCATACAAGAAGAAAATTCAGATTTAAAAAAGCAGATTCAAACCCTTTTAAAAGAAAAAGGAAAAAATTTAAAAACGGATCTTAAAAACGAAATTTCAGAAATGAATGGGATTAACTTTCTAGCAAAGCAAGTGGATTTGGATGCCAATGGTATTAAAGATATTTCATTTGAATTAGGAGGTGAAATAGATAATTTATTTCTTTTGTTAGGAACCAATCAAAATGGAAAAGCATTGCTCTCTTGCTATATTTCTAAAAGTTTGGTAGCTTCTAAAGATTTGGATGCAGGAAAAATTATTAGGGAATTGGGCACCTATATTCAAGGCGGCGGGGGAGGCCAACCTTTCTTTGCAACAGCAGGAGGGAAGAATCCAGATGGATTAAGCGAAGCGTTAAGTAAAGGGAAAGATTATATTTTTTAAATGCAGTTAACGTTTAGCTTTTGTTGTAAAATAGATGAAACTTCAAACTAAAATACCGATACCTTCAAAACAACCTAAGATCGACTATGATTCTAAAATAGTTTTATTAGGATCTTGTTTTGTAGAAAATATTGGAGATAAGTTGAGTTATGCTAAGTTTCAAACATTGCAAAATCCCTTTGGTATTTTGTTTCATCCAAAAGCAATTGAGAATATTATAGAAAGAGCGCTGCAAGATAATTCGTTTATTGAGGAAGATGTTTTTTTAAAAAATGAACGGTGGTATTGTTTTGAGATGCATTCTTCTATAAACGCAAGCAATAAAAAAGATTTTCTAGTATTGATAAATAGGAAACTAGCCGAATTAAAATCATATTTATTAAATTCAACCCATATAGTTTTAACCTTTGGAACAGCTTGGGTATATCGATTTGTAAAATCTCAAAAGTTGGTGGCAAATTGTTTTAAAATACCACAAAAGGAATTTAAAAAAGAATTGCTTAGTGTTAGTGATATTAATAGTTCGCTATCAAATGTAATTTCATTAATAAAAGAAAGCAACCCGAAAGCTTCCATTATAACAACTGTTTCTCCTGTAAGACATTTAAAAGACGGCTTTGTTGATAATAATTTAAGCAAGGCCCATTTGATAACTGCCATTCACCAAGTTTTATCCAGTGAATCACTTTTAAAAACCCTTTTTTACTTTCCCTCTTATGAGATAATGATGGACGAATTGCGAGATTATCGTTTCTATAAAGAAGATATGATTCATCCCAATAACACTGCTGTTAGCATAATTTGGGAAGCCTTTAATAAAGCCTGGATCTCTTCCAAAACAGAGCCATTACAAAAAGCTATTTTAGCAATTCAGTCAGGTTTAAAACACAAACCATTTAATCCTAATAGCAAAGACCATTTATTATTTATAAGGAATTTAGAGGCTAAAATTAGTTTAATTACAAAAGATGTTCGACATATAAAATTTTAAGCAAATATCTTTTTTTGCTATAAAATGTTGATTTACAAAACGTACTTTATCCTATTATTTGTTTTCTAATAAATTATTAAATTGTCTTTTTTCGAATTAAATAAACTAAAATATTCAGTTGTTAAGTTGCTGATTTTATAAATTAAAATAAGACTTCAAAAACATGAAAAAAGTTTGTATCCCTTTATATTTAATGTTTTTTGATAAAAAATAAAAAAAACAGATATTTTATAAAAAATTTAATTTTTATCCAAACAGTAAATAAATAGTATTATTGCCCTCATTCAAGGATTAGTCCTACACTTATAAATGACTTGAAGAACAAAATGACAAAATAGGTAAGCAACAATCAGAAATAGATACTTACAGAAACGAAGTACCTAATTTATTAAAAAATGTTTAATCTACTTATTACCAAATAATAATAATATAATAATTTACTATGAAAAAAATACTTACACTTTTAGCAGTAACTATCGCATTTACTGTCAATGCACAAGTACAATATACAGGGACAAATAATAACGGGTCATCAAGTTCTTCAGCAATTGGGTATTATACAACAGCAAGTGGTTCCGGTACACTTGCAACGGGGAGAGACACAAAAGCCATTGCAGATTGGTCTACAGCAATGGGGTATAAATCAGAGGCAAATGGAAATCAGTCCATTGCAATGGGAAATCGTACCAAGGCAAACGGATCTACTTCTTTAGCAATGGGATATGATGCATTTGCAGATGGAGATTATTCTACAGCAATAGGACAATATATAAGAGCAAATGGAGCTTATTCTACAGCAATGGGAAGAGGATCAAACGCAAATGATTACTCCTCATTTGTAATTGGTTATTATAATTTAAGTGGCAATACGGTTACTGGTAGTGCAACTAACCCAAATTCTGCAAATACCGCTTTTGTAGTTGGAAATGGAACTTATGCTAATAGATCAGATGCTTTTAAAGTAATGGCTAATGGAGACACTACAGTAAGTAATGACCTAACAGTAGGTGGCGATGTTGTAGTAT
>Ga0208814_1000875_pt1 | contig 15580 bp, 15 predicted proteins | sample MalvirAntarct_55_FD_184253 | JGI IMG/M metagenome (GOLD analysis project Ga0208814, IMG submission 184253) | Marine viral communities from the Global Malaspina Expedition - Malaspina viral metaG Antarct_55 (SPAdes) (version 2) | ecosystem: Environmental > Aquatic > Marine > Oceanic | place...
AAAGAAAACCTTTTTCTTTTATCAAACATGGATGGTTAAAATATAAAGACAATTGGGGTTCAAAATGGTGGATTAGAATAGATGATTAAAACATAAATAATTTTGTACCAAAACAAATCAAGATGTTTTTTAAATTAACCCAGATTTATTTAAGACATATATTAACTTTAATTCAATTAATATGATCTTTAAAAAATATAAAAACGAACTTATTATATGGAGTTGTATTTTATTATTCTTATTTTTCTCAACCATTTTCCTTAATCTTATGGCAATTTAATTATATATTTATATTGCATTTTTTGTAACAATATTATTTTATTTTTAAGTACATAGAAATATATTCTCGATAATAAACTTTCTATATTCCATTTTATTTAATGCCTTACTACTGTTTGTTTTTCATCTATTAATGTTTTAATTAATAGTCCATTAACATTATTAATGTATAGTTAAACATCTGAAATATCTGGTATATTATAACTGATAATGGTATAATCTTTTGCTGGATTAGGAGTATTAATTAATCCAAATGACGTGCTATTATTATTATTAATATCATCATTAATATATAGGGGGCGCTTTAATATATTCTTACATAGTCTACTTCTAGGTTATCCGCTATAAAATTAGGGTCAATATCAGGTAAAATAGCAAAATTAAGTAACAAGTATTGTTCTTCATTAAAGGGCCATTTATCGTTATTTAACTCAATAGTTTTATATCTATAATTAATGTTTCCATCAACGCTAAAAACTAATCTATCAGGATACCACATAAGTGTATAAGTATGAAATTCAGCTGATGCAGTTTGTATTACTTGGCCTCCTATATTTACGGTACCTCCATAACTTGATGACGTGTGTGTTGCACTTTGAACGTAATTTTGATTGTATCCACAATGTTCCATAATACCTATCTCACCGCAAGCTGGCCAGCAGGTCGTTCCATAGCCTCGATTATCCCAGTAAGCTCCATTTTTATTTATGTTTTTTCCCAGTTTCCAAATTGCAGGCCACGTACCTAATCCTGAAGGTAATTTTGCACATATTTCTATTTTTCCATATTGAAATGCAAATTTTGAATTTAGTCTAGCTGACCTATATTGTTTTGTAACTCCTTGGCTATTATCCATTTATTTCTTTCCAATAATGCTTAAAATACCATTATTAACATTTGAATTATCTATTCGGTCAGTATAATGTTGTATTTTATTATTATACCAGCTAGATCCATTTGGAAGTAAAATTTGATGATACCACTTAGAATTTTCAATGACGCCTTCTCCTTCAAACTCATCCGACCAAATTAGGTTATCATAAATAGAATCAACAACAATAGTTCCGTTATAATAAAAATCATCTATATAGGCTAAAACTTGATTGTTATTGTTTTCTCCATTAACTTGTATTACCACTCTATTAAAATCCGTTCTTTGGGTGGATGTGAATTTTGATCTAAATTGATATAATTATCATTTAAATAATCAAAACTTATTGTTTGCCATTGGTCTAAAATAATGGGTTTTAAAATTTCACTTTGTGTGGACCAGGTTTCATTTAATGATCCGTCTTGAAACTTTAAAGAAATTTGATTGTTTTGGCTACCAGTTAAACCAGACGAGGGTACATATATTTTTAAAGTAAACACATAATCTGATAAAAGGTCAAAGGTATTGTTTATTTCAAATCGGACATTTGAATATGTACCACCCACATCATCATATTTTAAAACAGTAGCTGAATTATTGTTGCTATCAACATATAAATTAATTTGATTAGTATTTATATTGCAATTATCACCAAACCAGTTTGTGATCGTTCCATTTTCCTTAAAGTCATCTTCGACTGTTTGATTTTGTGAAAAAATATGGTTCGTGAAAGAAATTACTATTATAAAAATTAAACTGCGCATTTTTTAAATTTTTTAGTGATTATTTTTCATTGTATAGTCAAAATATTCTTATTTTTTTTAATAAATTATTAGATTTATTTTTTTCAGTTCTCAATTTTTTTTTCTTAGTAATTAAAAAAAATTTAATTTCTGATCTTTTGTTTGACTTGCAATTTTTTAAAAATTTTAAATTAAATAATAAGACCAAAACACGATATTTATTAACGGTTTTATCTTTATTTTTTGTTAATAAAATAGTTATTTTTTGAACTGTTTTTATGCTATAAAATTTGCAATTAATGTATCTTGCTTTTTTTAGAATTATAATTTAAAATTAAAGAATTTATATATGGCTGAAGGCGAAAAATTAATCCCTATTAACATTGAGGATGAAATGAAATCGGCTTACATTGATTATTCAATGTCAGTAATAGTGTCACGTGCATTACCAGATGTTAGAGATGGTATGAAACCCGTACACAGACGTGTTTTATTTGGAATGCATGAATTAGGTATTAGAGCTACAGGCGCTCATAAAAAATCTGCAAGAATCGTTGGGGAAGTTTTAGGTAAATACCATCCACATGGAGATACTTCTGTTTATGATGCAATGGTTAGAATGGCTCAAGAATGGAGTTTGCGTTATATGTTGGTTGATGGACAAGGGAACTTTGGTTCTATTGATGGTGATAGTCCGGCAGCAATGCGTTATACAGAAGCAAGAATGCAGAAGATTTCTGAAGATATGCTGGCTGATATTGATAAAGACACAGTCGATCATAAATTAAACTTTGATGATACTTTAAATGAACCTACCGTTCTGCCAACTCGTGTTCCTGGTTTGTTAATTAATGGTGCATCAGGTATTGCCGTGGGTATGGCAACTAATATGCCTCCACATAACCTTACTGAAGTAATAGGGGGTACCATTGCATACATTGAAGATAATGATATCGAAATCGATGGCTTAATGGAGTATATAAAAGCACCTGACTTTCCAACAGGAGGTGTTATTTATGGTTATGAAGGTGTAAAAGATGCTTTTCATACAGGTAGAGGAAAAATAGTAATGCGTGCAAAAGCTTCTTTCGATGAAGTTAGTGGTAAAGAATGCATTATTGTTTCTGAAATTCCATACCAGGTAAATAAGGCAGATATGATTAAGAAAACTGCCGATTTAGTAAATGATAAAAAGATTGAGGGTATTTCTAATATTCGTGATGAGTCCGACAGAAATGGTATGCGTATTGTATACATTCTAAAACGTGATGCAATTCCGAATATCGTGCTAAATATGTTGTACAAGTACACTGCACTGCAATCAAGTTTTAGTGTTAACAATATTTGTTTAGTTAATGGAAGACCTCGTTTATTAAATGTTAAAGAGTTAATACATTACTTTGTAGAACACCGTCATGAAGTGGTGGTTAGACGTACTGAATACCTTCTTAGAAAAGCTGAAGAACGAGCACATATTTTAGAAGGGTTAATTATTGCATCTGATAATATTGATGAAGTAATTCGATTGATTAGGTCCTCTAAAAATGCTGATGAAGCAAAAGCACGATTAATAGAAGCTTTTAAGCTCTCAGAAATTCAAGCAAAAGCAATTGTTGAAATGCGACTTCGTCAATTGACAGGTCTAGAACAAGATAAATTGCGTTCGGAGTATGAAGATTTAATGAAAACCATTCAGGGTTATAAAGATATTTTAGCTAGCAAAGAGCTTAGAATGACTATCATTAAAGAGGAACTAGAAGAAATTAGAGAAAAATATGGAGATGAGCGTCGTTCTGTAATAGAATATGCTGGTGGAGATGTAAGTATTACTGATTTAATACCTGATGAAAAAGTAGTAATAACTATATCTCACGCAGGCTATATTAAACGAACTTCATTATCTGAATACAAAAAACAAAATAGAGGAGGAGTAGGGGCAAAAGCAACTTCGACACGTAATGAGGATTTCTTAGAACATTTGTTTGTTGGAACAAATCATCAGTACATGCTTTTCTTTACACAAACTGGAAAATGTTTCTGGATGCGAGTTTTTGAGATTCCTGAAGGAACTAGAACATCTAAAGGTAGAGCGATTCAAAACCTTATAAACATCGGTAGCGATGATAAAGTGAAAGCTTTTATTTGTACTCAAGATCTAAAAGACGAAGATTATATAAATAGTCATTATGTAATAATGGCTACTAAAAAAGGTCAAGTTAAGAAAACACCTTTAGAACAATATTCTCGTCCAAGAACTAATGGTATAAATGCAATTACTATCAAAGAAGGCGATGAATTACTGGAAGCTAAACTAACAACTGGAGATAGTCAAGTCATGTTAGCCGTAAAATCTGGTAAGGCAATTCGTTTTGAAGAAGAGAAAACCAGATCAATGGGAAGAAATGCTTCTGGTGTAAGAGGTATTCGATTAAATAGCGAAAAAGATGAAGTTATTGGTATGATTACTATTAACGAATCTGAAACAGATGTATTGGTTGTTTCAGAAAATGGTTATGGCAAAAGATCAAGTTTAGAAGATTATAGAATTACCAATCGAGGAGGAAAGGGAGTTAAAACTATTAGTGTTACCGAAAAGACAGGTAATTTAGTTGCTATTAAAAATGTAACTGATAGTGATGATTTAATGATCATTAATAAGTCGGGTATTGCGATTCGCCTAGCAGTAGAAAATCTACGTGTTATGGGAAGAGCTACTCAAGGTGTTCGTCTAATAAAAGTAAGAGCTGGTGATGCGATTGCAGCAGTTGCAAAAGTGATGTCTGATGATGATGATGATGTGGAGTTAGATGAAGATGGTAACAAAATCATATCTGAAAACAATGAATCTTTAGATAAAGAAGCCAATGATTCTAGTAAAATTAACGAAGAAGAATAAAAATATTAAATAATTAAATATTAGTAAAATGAAAAAACAAATTTTAATCGCAGGACTTTTAATGGTTTCTGCTATAACTTTTGGTCAAAAAAAAGAAATTAAATCAGCTCAAAAAGCTATAAAAAGCGGTGAATTTACAGAGGCGATAGTTACTTTAAACGGTGTAGAAGGATTAATTCCTAATGCTGACTCTAATTTACAAGAGCTTTATTATTTAGTAAAAGCAGAAGCATACTCAGGAGGGGCAGGAAATGACTATGAAAAAATGAATATTGCTGCTGATGCCTATGAGAAAGTATTGTCTTTAAATAAAAAAAGTAAATATGCTGCCGAAGCTAAATTAGGATTGCAGGAAATGATCAACATATTGTTAATGAGTGCTCAATTAGATCAGACTTCTAAAGAATATTTAAAAGGCTCAAAAAAAATATATAGAGGCTATAGGTTGAGTAAAAAAGATACTATCTATTTATATTACGCTGCATCTTTAGCTAAAGATGGCCAAGATTATAATGCTGCAATTAACTATTATGAAGAATTAATAGAGCTTGGTTATACTGGAATTAAAGAGGAATTTTATGCAACAAAAAAAGGGACTAAAGAGGAAACTAAATTTGGAACTAAAGAAGAAAGAAATATAGCGCTAAAAAAAGGGGAGTATATAATTCCTAGAAGTAAATTTACTAAATCTAAAAAAGGAGCTATTTTAAAAAATATGACTTTTATTTATATCAATGAAGGAGATACCGAAAAAGCAACTTTATTGATGAAAAAGGCTAGGGAAGAATCTCCAGATGATACAAATTTAATGTATGCTGAAGCTGAAATGTACTATAAGAGTGGGGATATGTTAAATTATAAAAGTGTGATTAATGAAATAATTATAAACGATCCAAAAAATCCTGATTTATATTATAATTTAGGTGTCGCTAGTGCTAAAAATAATGAAAAAGAAGAAGCATTAATTTATTATACTAAAGCTTTAGAATTAAATCCAGATTATACAGAAGCTCTAATTAATAAAGCGCAATTAATTTTAGATAATGAAAGCGCTATAGTTAAAGAAATGAATTCTTTAGGTACGTCAAATGCCGATTATGATAAATATGATTTATTAAAAAAGAAAAAAAATGATCTTTATCTAGAAGCATTACCATATTTAGAGTCTGCATCAAGATTACGTCCAGAATCAATGGATATTATAAAAACCTTAAAGGGTATTTACGGTATGTTGGGAATGGATGAAAAAGAAAACGCAATGAAAACAATAATTGAAAATAATGGTGGTGATTAATAGTAGTCTATTGACTAATTACATAAAAAAGTTTCTAATTAATTAGAAACTTTTTTATGTAATTTTTTTAATAACTCTTAATTTATGGGTATGCTTTTGACTTTCATTATTGAAAATACCAGAATGATCTAAATGATCTATTCTAACTTTTCCATGAGCATGAATTATTTGGTTATTTTTCATAATGATGCCTACATGAGTAATATTACCTTCTTCATCATCAAAAAAAGCTAAATTACCAGGCACACTTTCTTCTATAAAACTTAATGCTTCACCTTGAGTAACTTGCTGGCTAGCATCTCGAAATAATTGAATTCCATTTAGTTTGTAAACCATTTGAGTGAAACCACTGCAATCGATACCAAAAGGTGTTTTTCCTCCCCATAGATAAGGGCTATTTAAATATAAATAGGCAGTTTCAATAATTGTAGATTTTGAAAAACTAGGATCATTTATGGCACCATCAAAAGAGTGATTTAAATAATCTATTACCGCTACATTACTTCCTATACTTATAGGTAAAAGTTCGTTTGTACTTGTTGTAATTATATCCAATAAATTTATAGATAGCTTAGTTGATAATTGGTTTAATGAATCATATTCATTTTCAGTTAAACAAATAAATTGTTTATTATCAATCCAACCTTCGTAATTATCATATATTAACCTTATTCTACTCCATTTTTTTGTAATTTCCAATAGTTCAAATAAATCTCCGTAAAGTACTTGAGATACCATTTCACTGCGATCTGAATTTTCAAATCGCAATGGAACAATACTTAAGTTACAAATGCCGTAATTCATTTAGATATATTAGATAATTTACCGAAAATTAATTTCTTTTAATAACCATAGCCGATGCACCACCGCCACCATTACAAATTACTGCTGCACCAATTTTAGCATTATTTTGTTTTAAAACATTAATTAATGTAATTAATATTCTTACTCCACTACAACCTAAAGGATGACCTAGTGAAACAGCACCACCATTAACATTTACGTTTGAATCGTCCAATCCTAATATTTTCATATTAGAAAGTCCTACAACTGCAAAAGCTTCGTTAAGTTCAAAATAATCAACATCGTCTATTGAAATTTTGGCTTTATCTAATGCTTTTGGTAATGCTATAGAGGGTGCAGTTGTGAATCTTTTGGGTTCTTTTGCTGCATCAGCATAACTAAGAATAGTTGCTAAAGGAGTGAGCTCTAATTCATTTGCTTTCTCCTCACTCATCAATATCATTGCGCCAGCACCATCATTAATTGTAGATGCATTTGCTGCAGTAACAGTACCTTCCTTTGAAAATACTGGACGTAAGGTTGGTATTTTATCCATGCGAACATTTTTATATTCTTCATCCTCAGAAAAAACGATTGGTTCACCTCTGCGCTGAGGTATTTCAACGGAAATTACTTCCTCATTAAATTTACCGTCTGCCCACGCTTTTGCCGATCGTTTATATGATTGAATTGAATAATTATCCTGATCTTCTCTAGTTAATTTATATTCAGAAGCACATAAATCTGCTAATACTCCCATTGCAGTATTATCATAGACATCAACCAATCCATCCTTTTGCATACCATCTTCCATATTTTTTGGTCCAAATTTGTGGCCATTTCTTAAATGTAGATAGTGAGGAATGTTACTCATACTTTCCATACCTCCAGCAATAACAACATCTGCATCACCTAATGCAATCGTTTGAGCAGCATTCATAACAGCTTTCATACCAGATGCACAAACTTTATTGATAGTCGTACATGGAACAGTATCTGGAATGCCAGCAGCAATAGCAGCTTGCCGCGCAGGAGCTTGTCCGACACCAGCTTGTACTACATTACCCATATACACTTCTTGTACTAAAGTTGCATCAAGATTTATTTTATCTAAGGCTCCCTTTATAGCAATTGCTCCTAATTTAGTAGCTGATAATGTTGATAAACTACCCATGAAACTTCCAATCGGAGTTCTTACGGCACTGACAATTACAACTTTTTTAATCATTTGTTTTTATAATTTTTGTTATGAAAAATAGATGGAACAAATTTACACATTTAATATTAAAAACATTCTTGATAATTATGTAATTGAAATAAAACCAACGATATTTATAGCTTATTATTTCTAATAAAACTTAATGAAAAGCATATTAACTTCTTTTGTTAAAAATCAATCTTTTATTTTTAAGATATTTCTTTTTATACTTTCTACAGTTTTAATTATTTATTTACTGCCAAAGGGTGGACAGTTTAAATATAACTTTCAAAAGGGAAAGCCTTGGCAATATGAAAATTTATATGCTCCTTTTAGTTTTACTATTAAAAAAAGTAGTGAAGAAATAAACGAAGAGAAAGAATATTTAAGAGAAGAGCTAATACCTTATTTTGAAATTGATACTGCGAAAGTTACAGCGGTAAAAACATTATTTAATAATTTTTATAAGCAAAAAGATAGTATTGATATCGCAAATCAAAGAGATCTTAAAATAAAGGATGTTGGACTTCGTATTTTAGATAACTTATATGCTTATGGATTAATTAGTGAGAACTATTCATTCGATTCAAATAAATTAATTTATTTGAAAAATGGAAATGAAATACAAGAACTAAGTTATAAGCAATTAGTCTATTTAGGAGATATAGATGGTATTATTAAAAATAAAGTTAAAGAATATTTTATTTTAGATGCTGAATTGTTTTTAACTGAATTAATAACAAGTATTGTGTTGCCAAATGTTAGGCTTAACAGTGAGCTAACAGCATCAACTATTAAAAGTAAAATTGAATCTATAAATCCCAATCGTGGTGTCATCGATAAGGGAAGTAGGATAATTGCTAAGGGTGAGGTTGTTGAAGGAAATAAATTTCAAATTTTAAGTTCGTTTAAAGCTGTTTTTGAATCTCAAATTTGGAGTAAATCAAACTTTTATTGGTTGTTACTTGGATATTCCTTATTAATTTCTTTAGTTTTCCTAATGTTATTTTTATTTTTAAAGAACTACCGTTTAGAAATTTATAATAATAACACTAAAGTTACATTTATCTTATTCAATATCATTGTAATGATATTTCTGACCACTTTGGTCGTAAAATATGATGCCAAACTTGTTTATATCACTCCGTTATGTATTCTTCCATTAGTTTTAAAAACATTTTTTGATGCTAGGTTAGGACTTTTTGTACATGTGCTTACTATTTTGTTATTAGGTTTTATTGTTCCCAATAGTTTTGAATTTTTATTTCTACAAATAATTGCTGGAATGGTTACCATACTTACTGTTTCAGAATTGTATAAGAGAGCTAATTTGTTTATTTCAGTAGGTCAAATAACTTTTATATATATTTTAGGTTATTTTGCTTTTTTCATTATTCAAGAAGGGAATATAGAACTTATACAATGGGATTATTTTGGGTATTTTGTACTTTGTGGCCTACTAACCTTATTTTCTTTCCCATTAATTTATATTTATGAAAAAATGTTTGGTTTAGTTTCAGATGTTTCTCTTCTAGAACTAAGTGATACCAACTCTAAATTGCTTAAAGAATTATCTAATAAAGCTCCAGGAACTTTTCATCATTCTTTAAATGTTGCAAATCTAGCTGAAGCTGCTGCAAATGAAATAGGTGCAAATGCAATGTTAACTAGGGTTGGAGCGCTATATCACGATATTGGTAAGATGGTAAACCCTACTTATTTTACTGAAAATCAAATGTCATCTATAAATTCTCATGATGAATTAGATCCTAAAGAAAGTGCAAAAATAATTATTGATCATGTAATTATTGGAATTGAAATAGCTAAAAAGAATAAGCTTCCAGATCGCATTATTGATTTTATTAGAACTCATCATGGTACAAGACTAGTTTATTACTTTTATTCAAAAGAAAATGAAAAATCAGGTATCGCTTCAAAAGAAGAATTTTCTTATCCAGGCCCAACACCATTTTCAAAGGAAACTGCTATTTTAATGATGGCAGATAGCGTAGAAGCTGCTAGTAAAAGTTTAAAGGAACCTACCTCATCTATGTTGGATGAGTTTGTGGAAAAAATAATAGATAGTCAATTAAATCAGGGACAATTTTTAAATGCAAATATTACATTAAAAGAAATCCAACGTATTAAAAAAGTTTTAAAAAAGAAATTAAATAATATGTATCATTTGCGAATAGAGTATCCTGAATGAAAAGCATAAGTTTTCTAAAAAAATCATACAAGTTGAAAACAACTTAATTTTAAATTAGATTATAATAGGAGGGTGGCTTGTTTTCCAAGCACTAAAATAAAATTACCACAATGTTAAAAGAAAAAGATTCAAAACTATAGTGATTATTTCTCAGGCAATTTCTAGTTCACAATTTACAAACATCATAAAGAAGAAAAGTAAACTATAATTTAGAGGTCTAATTATAACAGAGTTTTTATCAATTAAACTATATTTTAATTATTATTATTCTTTTTTAAAATAGGAACTTTATCTTCAATATAATCTAAAGGTTTTGAAACTTGTTTTGGAGCTTTAAATCGGTATCCTACAAAAAATTGAAATATTGTTTTTGATGCTTGTAGGTTCATTTCTTTATTGTCAAAACCTTGATATTTAAATTCACTTCCAAAATATATTTTTTTACCATTATAACCTATTGCAGCACCCGTTTTAAAGGAAAAAAATGCTCTGCTATTATTTTCTTCAATTATAGTATTATTAACTGTATCAATTTCTTTATCATTATAAAAATCAATTCCAAATCCTGGTGCAGCAAACACATTCGCAAACCAATACTTGTCTACTACAAAAGTATAATAATAACCAGGTTCTATAATAAGCGCGAGTCCTTTATAATCCTTATATGGGTTTCTAGTTGTAATGCCTTCGTTTTTAAGTATTTCTTTGTTTGCACCTTTAAAGCTATAATATGAATAATTTATTCCTGGCATAAAAGTTCCGGCACTTTTTAATTGAATTTCTGTATTTGATTCAACTGCTCTAATAGAATAATTTTCATTAAATTTATATTGAGAAACTCCATTAAATACATTTGTAGTTAAATTAGGGAATTGGATGTGAAAGTCACCTAGATTTTCATCGTTAACAAAATTAGTATTGTCAATGTAATAACCTTTGCGATAATTATATTCAAAAAAATGTGACCACTTATTTAGTAGAACATCAAAGCCAATTCTAAAGTGATCTGTCTTGCCTTTATTTTCTTGATCACTAGTTGACAACTTTGGCCGAATACGTAATCTCACAGAAAAATATTTATAACTAAATCTAAACCCATAACTTAGGTTTAAATTAGTTTTAACAGTTGCAGATTTTCCATTATAAGGGAATAAATACTTTAATTGATTATTAGAAACAATCATTTTGATGTTTAATTGTTCAGTGTGATCTTCAATATAAGGGTTCAAATTAGAGATACTGTCTGTATCGGTTTGATTTATAGAATTTTCTTCTGTTGATATATCTTGACCCAAACATAGGTTTGCTGTTAGTAAAAAACAAACTATTAATATTTTTTGTTGTTTCTTCATAATTAATCTTTAGCTTTATGCTTTCTGGCCTTCTTCTTTTTTTCTTTTTCTGTGTGGTTTTGATCTTTTACTTCTTTAATCTCTTCTTTTTTCGCTTCTGAAACACCAATAGGAATATTTAATTTTACAAATAATGCGTGGTTTTTAATGCTTGAAATATCTTTATAAACATTTGTAAGGCCATAGTGATATCTTAAACCAACAGACCATCCTAAACCTTTTAGCAATCGATAGCCAACGCCTACCACTGCACCTACTTCCATTCTGTTAACTGCATCCTTATTTTCTTCTTTTATGCGGTAATTAAAACCATCGTTATCATAGTTATGTTCTAACCAAGCTTTATACATTAAACCAAATTGTGGGCCTGCTTCAACATATAGGTAATTTTTAAAACGATACTTAGCTAATGCTGGAACTAAAAAATAACTTATTTTCTGAGAATAATCTCCTTGTTCTGAATAAACAAAATGAGAATTGATTTCATCTAAATCTGCTTCTGATAAATTATCGACTCCAAGAGAAGATTTAACCAGTACTCCAGTATTAAAATACCATTGGTTTTTCATTTTAATATCAAAATAAAAACCAAGATTAAAATCTCTTTTCCATTTATTAGCCTCTAATTCAGATATGGAAGAAAAATTTAATCCTCCATCCAATCCAAATTCCATTTTTCCATTATTTAATTTATCTCCTAACAATAATGCAATCAGAACTTGAGATTGAAGGTTGTAAATAAAAAATAAAAAGAATATTGATATTATATATTTTTTCATGATTTAATTTACAATTTATAAGTGATTATAATTTTATTATTATTTCAAATTTAATTAAATAAATATCATTGGAAGTATTTTAAATCAATAATTAATTGTTTTCAAGCGTAAACTCCCTATCATTACAATTTTCCAAAGTCTTTTTTAAAGAATCAACAAAGTTATAAGGATTGGGTGTGCGATTTTTTTTATAAAATAATTATCATCATTATAGGTTTATCCGTAAAAACGAATGTTACAATAAGAAGTAAAAATATGTGGACTAGATTTGTTTTCATGATAGCTGATTTAATAGTAAGTTAACCACTTTTACTAGACTTTAAGATCATATGAAACCGTTTTAAGAATTCGTTTAATCTACTATAAGATCAGTCAGCTTTCTTCGGTTTTAAAAAGTTTTAAAGTGAAATATCTTTTTGTTTTATACCTCTAATATTAATAAAATAAAACAACTATAATTCTCTTATATTTGTATGTAACAACTTATAAAATAAAAGTCATGTCATTGAATAAAGAACAAAAAGAAAAGGAAAAGATGTCTATAGAAAGTGAAGTAACGTATATGAAGGAGAACCCAAGAAAAAATAGAATGGGATCAAAGAGAGTCGGTTTTTACTTTATAGCTGTTGCTATGGTCGTTATAATTTTATATTTTATAGATTAAATCTGTTTTAAATTGTTTTCTAATATTCTGTTTATCCCATAAGATGATATTAGGCTGCCATTATTTTTTAATTTGATCGAGTAACTTATAAGAGGTTTTGTTACTATAGGATTTCATGTTTTTTTAAAGAAATTATTTAGTTTATATCCAACTTCTTTAATTATAGTGTTTTGTATAAATTTAATATCCGTTTAGTATATTTGAAAAACTTAAAGCAGCTATGAAAAACTTAATTATAATCGGACATCCAAATGTTAAATCATTCTGTTACGATGGAATTTTTAAAACGATACAGAGTGAGCTATCTAATAATAATAATGAAGAAATCGAAGTTATCGATTTATATAGAGACGATTTTATAAGACCTCGAAAAGTGTTAACTGAAAAATACCAAAAACTAGTTCTATGGTCTGAAAGAATTTATTTTATTTCCCCTATTTGGTGGTTTAGATTAACGCCAAGAATGGAAATATTTTTTGATGAAGTTTTTGTTCCTGGTTTTGCATATGAGTTTGTAAATATTACAAAATTATATGCCTATCCTAAGCCATTTTTAAAGGATAAAATAGTAAGAACATATGTAACACACGGTGCTCCTTCTTTACCTGTAAGGACTTTATATCTCAATTCTGTTAAATTAAGATTAGTTATGGGAGTTTACACCTTTGTATTTGGATGGAGAGTTTCTTTATTTACCAAAACTAAACAGTTTTGGTCAGTCCCTTTTGTCTCTGAGTCTAAAAGAAAAAAGTACCTGAAAAGTGTTAAACGAGATATTAAAAAAGACATCCGAAGGGCTTAAATTAAAATTGTTAAAAACGATAAAAGCTAATTGTAGCGTTTCTACATAAATAATTAATTAAATTAAATAGTATTATTATATCAATAGATATGATAAAATCCAGTTGACTGTTCTTAAAGACATTTAAATTGGCGAGCGGATAATACTAAATATTTAAATTGTTTGGGTTAGCTAAAAATTAAAATCAATAATAAGTAATAATAAAAACAAACGTATATCGTTATAACCAACAAATAAAACTGTTAAGTATTATAAAGTATGGAAAATAAAGAAGAGAAATATAAAAAATATTTAGAAAACTTATTAGCCAAGTATAATGATTTGGTTTGGTATGCTCGCTCAAGCGAAAAGCATGAGCACATAAAAGGAGTAAAGGCTGAAAAAATGAGGATTGAGAACAAACATACTGAAGAGTGTATTAGACTTGTGGATGTTGAGGAAGATAATTGGCAACACGGATTCAATAGCGGTATGTTAGCGGCTTTAAGGTTGTTCTCTGAGAGAGATAAACAACAAGCAATGAAAGAGTTTCCTCACCTGCATACATAAAAAAAATAAAAAACCACGTACTTAATTAGTAGGTGGTTTTTTTTAACTTTAAATTCTCTTCGAAAAATAATAGTTATGATTTCCTTAGGATTCATTCTGTATAACTTAAAATACATATATCAATGTAAATACCTAGAAAAAATGTAATTGAAATAGATTTTACATTTACTTTTTTAATATAAAAATTTCCTATTTGTTTATTAGGCCATATGCCTCATACATACCCTTATGATGAAAAATTGTTATTTAGTGTATTAGCGCTTGGAGTTATAAATCCTAACCCAGTATTAATTGAAGAAAAGTTTGGATTGATGACGTTTAATCTAATATTTGTGGTGAGATTAGTTATATTGATGATGGTTATTAATACCTTAATAAAATAGGAAATTATATTAGTTTCTTATAAAAAAATTATTTTCTGTAGAATGAATACTATTAATATATTGATAATTATTATATTACATAAAAGAATAGGATGTCATTTTGCGGCCTGGAAAAGGTTTTTAATACCGCTCTTTAATTGCAATAACTATTGCCATAAATATACATAATCCTGCTGTCCAAACAAACATTGCACCTACACCCATAATTTATTTTATATTAGGCATTAAAGATAGTATAGTATTTTAACTTTACTGCCTGATAATAAAGTTAAATTTAAGTTTTTTATGATGCTTGAATATATCTTTATTTTTACATAAATATTAAAGCTAAATTGCGTTAAATATGAGAAAAATTGTATTTCTATTAATTACATTAATAATAATAGGATGCTCATCACGTGAAAGTCAATGTGGAAATATAACTAATTTAGGTTCTAATTCCGACTTTAATTATTGGGTAAATATAGATGGTACAAGGCATGACGTTGACTTTTTAACATTTAACGAGGCTTTTATCGGTAAATACATTTGTATAGAATACGATTAAAAATATTAAGTTAAAAACCACCCTAAATTAATAGATTGGCTTGAAAGGTATATAAATGTTTAGGATTAATTCTTTATAAACTTTCTATTGGTTTGACTCACACCATCTGAAATATTAATGATATAAACACCTTTTGATAATTCACTTACATCTATTTTATCAGTATTGCTTTTAGCAATTACCTTAGCACCTAAAAGATTATAGATAGTAATAGATATAGGGTTCACATTT
>Ga0208814_1000876_pt1 | contig 15564 bp, 19 predicted proteins | sample MalvirAntarct_55_FD_184253 | JGI IMG/M metagenome (GOLD analysis project Ga0208814, IMG submission 184253) | Marine viral communities from the Global Malaspina Expedition - Malaspina viral metaG Antarct_55 (SPAdes) (version 2) | ecosystem: Environmental > Aquatic > Marine > Oceanic | place...
GCTCCTGCTCTTAATAATCTTGTAGGACCACCAATAACTTTTGTTATATCATCCCAAACAGTTCTTTCTATACCTTTAAATCCTCTTGCAAAATTATCACCAACTTCATAAACTTTTCTAATACCATCTCTATATATTTGTAGTTCAGTAGCTTTTAATGCACCCTGTTCTTTTCTAAATACAGAAAATCCATCAGCAACATCATCTGGAAGTTTCTGACCTTTTTCTATTATACCAGCTTTCTCCAGTTCACTTCTTTGCACTCTTGTTGCTTTTGTTCTTGCTGGAACTTCATATACCTCTGGAAATGATCCAGGTTCTTTTTTTTGTATTGCAAGAATAAGATCAATAATATTTCTATGAGCCATATTTCTTTCTGATATAGTTCTTAATAAATAAGTATTATTAACAACAGTTCCTAAAGGAGAATATGTTTTAAATTTAGATCCTTTTATTTTTCTTAAAGGATTAACTATTCCTTCACCATATTGTTTTGAACCTTTAACATCTTCAATAACTCTGGCAAATGTAACATGATCTTTATTTGCTTCAATCATTGCTTTATATCCATCTTCTGTAAGCATACCTTCGTCTTTAAAATTTTTTAATTGTGTTTTTCCATAATCAACAATATCTTTTTGTCTTTTCATTAAATCTGGATTTTTTTTAATAAAATTTTTAGATGCTTGTAAAGGAACACCAGATTCAATATTTCTTTTAGTAAGTTCTATTGTTCTTGCAGCTTTAAGAGCATGATCTATACTGTTTAAATATTGATCCATATTTTTACCATCTTTAGTTTTTCCAACTCTTTCTTTTAATGATGGTCCTATAATTTCATAACTATTTTTAAAACTATCTAATGTTCCAGAATAAATATTATGTTCTGCTACACCTTTTAAACCTGGTTGAATTATTAATCCCTCATAAGGATCAACTACTTTATCAAAGTTAAAATTAAGTTTTTTTGCTTTATTTGTTAATTGTTTAAAAACATTAGCTGTATCAATTCCATAATATAAAAAATCATTTTTTAATTTTTTATAATCTATAGATTCTTTAATTGGTTTTCTTTCAATTGTTTCTTCTATTTTTAAAGCATCTTTATCTAAAGGTTTTTTAGAATCAATAATAATTTCTTTTGTTGGTTTTATTTCTTGTTTTGTAATATCTTTATAAGCTCGAAATGGTTTTATATTTATACTTGCAGCATCTTCAGCTATAGTTCTATCTTTAATCATATCTTCATATATTTCAGATTGATGTTTTCCAGTTTTATTAACTGTATCTTTAATGTTTTGTTTTGCAAAAGTATAACCTAATGGTAATGATAATATATTTTGAATTAAAAAATTTTCTGCGTCAGGAACTTCATCACCTAAAAGAACACCTGATGTACTAAGTGCAGTATTAAAAGCTAATGTATTAGCTAAAACACTATTTTTTAATGGTCCTAAAAATTTAGTAGCAGCTCCACCAGCATAAAGTGTTATACCTTCTTTAACACCAGCACTTAAACCTTTACTTAAAAATAAATTCCAAAACTCTGAAAAACTTTTTACTTCTCCATTTTGTCTCATATCAGAATACATTTCTCTTATTGTTCCACCAGTTAATCCTGAAACAAATAATGAAGCGTATGGATTTTTTGTTTTATACATACCATAAGCATAACCACCAGCATAAATAGGAAGTTCAGCTGTCATACCTACACCTTCACCAATTAGTTTTTCAACAAAACCTATATCTTCTGGTTCTGGTAAATTCATTTCCATTCCACGACCAGCATGAACATTAAGCATTGTATTAACTGTTGAATCTCCTAATTTTTTTTTTATAAGTGGTCCAAGATCAAAATCCTTACCCCATAATTTTTCTGTTAATTTTTTGTTAATTTCTTCTCCTTTAATATCATCAGTATTATTATCATTAAATAATTGAAGATCTTCTGGAGATAAATAATCTTTTATTCCATCTGTCCAATATTGTTCTATTTTTTTTGTATTAGGCTCTTTATAACCAAAATAATTATTTACATCTTCTGTAGAAAAACCACCTTCAATAAGAGCTTTTGATCTTTCTTGAACATGACCTTGTATAATATCTTGAGAGAAACCAGCATTGTCTAATGCTTTTATCTGTTCAGATCCACTCATTATAATAATCCCACTCTTTTTAAATATTCATCTTTAGTTTCATTAGGAAGTTTTGGTGGATATTTTTTTTTATCTTCTTTTTTAAAATTTTCAAGCATACCTTTTTCTATTTCTCCTTGAGTTGGAAGATAATTAGAAATATTATTACCTATAAATTTTTTACTTTCTTTACTTAATAAATCTTTAACTGGTTCACCTATTTTTCTTTTTTGAATAAACTTTTTAAACATATCGTTTTTAAATGTATTTAAACGATTATCTAAATTTTTATCTATATATTTTGAATAAATTGGTCCTTCTATTTCAGCTTGATATTTTTTTATAAATTTAAATAATTCTTTATTATCTTCTACAAAAGAAGGATCTTTTATATTTGGCAATAAATAATCTATATAAAATTTCAAATCTACATCTGAATTAATTCCATCACCTGCTCTTTGTAAAATACTTAATGGCTTATCTTCTCCTTGTAAAACAAAAGGTGTTGAAATATCTTTAATTTTTCCTTCTAAAATTTTAGAAGTTATTTCATCATTTTTATAATAATTGCTTATGTTTTTAAGTTCATTATTACCCTGTTTTGTTGCAAGGTTTATAAATTGTTGTTTAGTAGAAATATTAATATCATCTTCATAATTACCAAAAACTTGATTAATTTCTGCAACATTAAAAATTCCTTTTGTTTTATAACTGTCATAAATTCTAACTGAATTTGAAATTGATTCATCTCTAAATTGATACCTTATAGCTGTATTGATATTGTTTATTTCAGCATTAGACTCTTTTCTTTGTGTTTCTGCTAAATTTATTAATTCATTTTTTTCATTTTCTTTTAATGATTCAAATAATTTTATTTTATTAACATCACCATTAAATGTTCCTTGTTTAATTCCACTAAAATCATTAACAATATCTAAAGATGTTTTATTTTCTAAAATTTTTAAATCTGAAAGTAAATAATTAAATTTTGTATTTTTTATTATTTGAGTTGCTTCACCAATCATTTCTATTCTTTTTTCGGCATTAGCATAAAGGTATTTTTTAGGATTAGTTATATCTTTTAAAAATTGTTCTGGATTATTTGTAACTTGTTGTTGCATTAAAACATTATCTCTACTAGATAAAGCTACCTCTAATTCTATAGCTAATTCATTTTCATTATCTATAGTTTTAGATAATACATCTTCAGCATCTCTTTCAAAAGTTGGAGAATACACATTTGGATTTAATACTAAATTTGAATATAAAATACCCATAGCATTATCTTTTTCTACTACTTTTTTTTTATCCATTGCTATTCTAGCTGATTGATTAACAACTAAATTTCCTTGAGCGGTACTATTATTAAATTTTGATAACCATGCTTTTTTAACAAAATTATTTTCATTAGATAAATATTTATTTTCAAAACCTTGTTGTAATTTTTTTACTTCCTGTAAATAATAATTGTTAGCTTCTGTGGGTTCTGGAATTTTTCCAGATTCATTTATAATTGTACTTAATCCAGCACTACCATCTTCTTGTGTATTATAATATTTAGTTTGTAATTCTACAGATTTAATATTTGCTTCTTCTTGTTTTTCTTTAACATAATAATTTGCTACAGCAGATTGAATAGATGTTAATGCTGTTGATAATGGCATTTGAACATTTGATTTAATAGAACCAACTTCTGCTGTTGGTCTACCTTGTGCTGAAAATGTAGGTATCTTTGGCATTATTGATTCCTTGATCTGTTAGAAGATTTAGATTGTATTCTTAAATTATTTGTACTGTTATTTCTAGGGTTTCTATCTTTATGATCTACATCTCTACCCAATATACTAGAGCCATGTTTTGCTTTCATAATTCTTCTTGCTCCATTTCTTCCAGCTCTATTTTTCTTTTGCTCTGGTTTAGAGTGATAATTTGCATATTCTGATTTATAATCTCTCATTATCTCCCTCCACTACTGCCACCAGACATAGCCATTAAACTTTGTCCAGTATTTGATATTGTTTGTAGTTGTGCCATTCTTGATTGTTGTCTAGCAATATTACCCTGTATTCTTGCAAAGTTTGCTTCTTCAAATTTTTTTGATTGACCAATTTGAGCATTGTAATCCATAATATTTTTTTCTATTTCAGATTGTTCAACATTATATCTTAATGCTCTTAAGCCAGAACCTGATCTTTCAACACCTGATTTTGATAAGGCAACTTTAGTTTGACCTTGTAATTTTGAAAATTGTTGGTCGAATCTAGCAAGATCAAATTCTAATTGTTTTTCTATTTGTGCAGATTCTTGTTCTGCAACTGTAGCATTACGATTAGCAACATCTTGGTTATATTTACCAGCTGCTCCTTGTTGTTTATATTGTTCTACACCTAATGCACCTACTACTGCCATTTGCCAACTCATTAGAATATCCTCGCATATCTGTATTGATGTGAACCATCAAAGCCATAGTATTTCATTAAACCCTCATTCTCTAATCCTAACCACTTTGCAAATCTTATTCCTTTATCGAAATCTTCACGCACCGCAGTTTGAACTCTTTTTATATTATGTTGTTTGGCAACACGAGCAAAATCTTTCTTTATTGCACGAGCCACAGCTAGTGGATAATCCCAAACATCTTTACTTGCAATCACCCAACCTTCTGCAACCTGACCCCAAATCATTTTCATACCTGCAGCAAAGATAGGTTTACCATTAACAATACCTGTAAAGGCTAAATCATCTTGTACTAAATTTGCAGCATCTCCTTCAAACTTAACATCTTCATCCATAAGTTTATGATTCATTTGACATGATAAAATAAAATTACCATGTTCTGAAGTGTAGGGTACTATATGTAATTTATTATCCATCATTTGTTGCTAACCTTGGGTATAACGATAAAATTGTAAAAGGTAAAGGTTGAGTTTGTCTAACAAAAATAAACCCATCTGTCTCGTAGTTTCCTCTAAATTCTACCTCTTTATCTCCTGTAAATGGAGGTATACCTTCATCCATTAAATCAACAGAATTTCTAAAAGGTATTCTTTCCATATCAGATAAATTAGCTCCTACTTCTATACCAATTGTTTCAAACATTCTTACTGTAATATCATATATTCTTTTAGTTTTAGCTTGTGATGTACCATTTTGTGATCCAGCATCTAGTCTCATTGTTTGTAATAATGATATATAATTTAATCCTATTTTAACATTCTTTGCAGAACGATCTAAAGTAATTGAACCTGAAGTAACGGTTCTATCTGGATGAGTTGCACCATCTGCTAATATAGAAACTACTTGTCCTTCAAGGTGATCTAAGTTTGAAAGAGTAGTAACTGCAGAACCACTATAGCTTAATGCACTATCTAAAAAATTAAATGATGTGTTATCTGTTTCATCAAAGTCAAGTTCATTTAAAAATTCAACATATCTTCTTGTAATACCATTAACTGTTCTTTTAACAATAACCCACGTTTGATATTCTTTATCATCAGTTGGAATTACAGCTACACTTTCTATTACTGATTTACCTTCGCTAGTTGCAGTAAGTCTTGTATTGTCAAAACTTTTAATAGTTAAATATCCTGTAGCTTCATGTGAAGTTTCAGTAACAGTTACAACTGCAGAATTTACTGTTGCAGTAAAATTAGCATGAGTATTAATTGCATTTTTTAAATTAGTTGCTGTTGTGTTATTATTAGTTTCAGTTTTAAATTCGCTTGTTCCAGCAGTACCTGTTGTTGATCTAAAGTTAGCAGTTGTACCATCTGATTTTGTTAGAACTATTTTACTACCAGTTGTAATGTTTGCGTAATCAGAAACTGTAAGTGTTGCTATACCAAATCTTCCACCAAAAATATGTCTATGCCAAGCAGTTACTTGTTGTTCTCTTTGATAGGTTAAACCTACCATCTCACCATCTTCTCTAACTCCATAAATAATTTGGTTAGGTTCTTGTTGGTAAGCAATTTGAGTTAGACCACCTTCAGTAATGTGTTCGGCAAGAATAGTCATATCTGGAGCAACATAACCATCTACGTCAAAGTTATAAGCTAGTTCTCTAATTTTTCTTTTAGCACGTTGTAAAAATAATGTGGCATTACCTACAGCTATAGCATCTACGTTTGCAGCACCATGGTTAGATTGTTTTTTAATTAGAATATTAGTTGGTGTAACTGCACTATCTGTACCTCCACCTGATACTGTAAATTCACCACCTGCTGTACCAATAATTAAAGTTCTAGTAGATGTCATAAATCTAATTGCGTTTACTTGGTTAGATGCAATCGTATAAACAATAGCATCATCATCAGCTATTGTTCCACCAATATTTGAATCCATGTTTTCATAATCACCAGACTTAGAAAAGAAAATAGCTTGTGGTTGATTTGTTGTTCCTGCAAATACTAATCTTTGTTCAAAGAAAGTTACACAAGAAGGATGACCTGTGGTATCTGAAAATGCTCCTAGATACCAATCAGTAATAGCGTTACCATTTGTAAATGCTGTAGTTACATCAGCAACTACTACTGTTGAACTTGTTCTTGCTGTAATTGTTGCATAACCTGCATTAAAATGTATTTGTCTACCAACGTCTGTTGATAAAAATCCTACACCTCCGTTAATACCAGTAACTGCTGAAGCTGTTATATTTCTTGATCCAACAGATGCTGAAGCTGGTGTTAAAGTAGTTGTTGTAATATTAGCATCTTGAAATGGTCCATTAGTAAAAACAACATCTGTAAGTGACCATGATGTATGACTAGTACGAGATAGTTTCTCAACTTCATGTGCAGGATGAGTAATGTACATAACGTCTGCTGATTGTGCAAATTTAATATCAAAAAGTTGTGCAGTTGTATAAGGAGTAGCTATTTCATAAACTCTATTAGCAATTCCTCCTGAACTATAAGTAGTAAAATTTGTAGTGTTAATTGCTACACCATCTTTATCTGTTAATGAAAAAGTATTAGCATCTATCTTAACAACTAAAAATGTTTTACCATTAAGTTCTGTCATGCCTACGACACCACTAATATATATTTCATCTCCAGTTAAATAACCATGTGAACTAGAGGTAACTACTCCTGGACTAGCTTTAGTAACTCCTGTTATAGTTTTATTGCCTTCTAAAATTATTCCATTGTTTTTATAAAATCTTATTTTTAAATTTGAGAACTCCAACATATAAGTTTGAGTTGTTGAAAATTCAAAAGGAATTAATCTTGTTTTATTATCGCTGTCCGCAACTTCTGCAACAAATGTTGTACCTGGTCGTCTAGCTGCAGCTCCATGAGGATATACAACTAAGTTTTCTAAAGTCTTGCAACCAGAAGTATATTTAGCTAAATCGTTTCTGCCATCTAATCTTGGAGATAGCTCACCGCCTGTAAAGTTCGTTAATTGAACTGCTACTCTAGCCATTGATTAAAACCTTGAGTTAATAAAAGTACCTGCGTCTATAACATCTGTCATACCTAGATCTTGATCTACGTTTTGACCTTCAGTTGAATCTACAAATCTAGCGTCTCTTAATTTATCTTGAAATAAAGAATACATATTTTGAGTTGTTTGATTATTGGATGTAACTCCAAAAGCAATGTCAGCACCTAAAGATGCAGATAATGTTTCTCTTAATAATTCATCATATTCATTAGGATCAGTAACTCTAGCAACATATAATATTTTCATACCAGATGAATTGCTTAATATTTTTCTACCTTCTACTTTATAGTTTGAATCATAATCTAATATTCTAAGTAATCTTAAACAATCTGATGGTAAAGTAAAAGCATTGGTAAAACCCCAAGCAGGTGCAGTAGTGTCTGCAGCAAGTTCTATTCTTTTTTGTAAACAATTCCAAGGGTGTGTTCTAAACAAAGCATCTCTAATTTGAGTATATCTTGAGTTACAAAGTCTAGCGTTTTTTGAATCTTCTGTTAATGAAAGTATAGTTGTAGCTCCCAGTTGGTTTAATGCTCCATTACAAATATCTACTACTGATGCCATACTACTTCCTTATAATATATTTACGTCTTATTTGTCTATTAGTATTTAACGCAAAAATCTCTTCTGTTGTTTTACCTTGTTTTGTATCAAAACCATAATGATTTTTACTATCGTTTTGAAATCTGTCTACTAATACATACCTGTAAATGTAATTGTCTTTTTTAAGATGTAATACAGGTTTTAAATCTTTAATTTGTTTCATGCACTCTAAGGGGTTTCCACTCTCGCTTCCACCCCTTAAAATTTTATTTATTAATTAACTACGTAACTAATATTCCAATTTAAAGTACCAGCAGTACCACCAGTTGCGTTAAAAGTAATCGCAACATATAAGTATCCACCTGGATCTTCGCTGTCTCCAGCTAATTCCCATAGCTTTTTAGATCCAGTATTTAGATCAGCAGCTTCATAACGAACATCCGCCATAGCAGCAGCATCAGCTACTGAAGTTGCGAAAACATCTTCGTCTTTTACTACACCAGCTGATGTATAAATACCAACATTGAATGTACACGAACCACCGAATGTGTCTGAACCAACAAATAAAGTTGGAACAGAAGCATTACTAGGGATAGGTGCAAGCATAACAATATCGTTATCTGTACTGTCTCCAGCAGCAAGTTCTACTGAACCGTGAGCTGTTCTTAAAACACCAGCTAATTCAGCAGCACTATTTGCAACTTGAGGAGTAGCTTCAAAGTTAGCTACAAGGTCTGTATTTTTAGTTGTCATATATATCTCCTATTAGGCTTCGATTGCAACAATTGGAACAACTTTCGCAGATTCCATTCTTGTAGCACCGATTGATTGACAGTAATAAACTTGTGTAGCATACGATTTATCTGCTCTTTCATCTATTCTTGCGGAAATATCTTTTCCGATTCCTAGTAAAAGACCATCTTCTGCGTAAGCGATACACGTTCTATCATTACCTGTTTTAGGTAGTCTATTTGTTACAGTAAATTTAAAACCAAGATAAGTATCAAGTTCGCCTTGCACAAGTGCTTTGACGGTATTGAAATCTGAGCTTGTAACTTCTGAATCACCCAATAGATTACCAAGTTGCTCTGGACCACACATAATGTGTCTAGGTATAGAAGGGTCAACGTCTGCTTTGTCTAGTAAATCTTTTGCTGAAATTAATTTAGCAACAGTTAAACCAGTTGTGCCTTTTACAACACCAGTTTGAACGCTTTCCGTTCCAGTACCTGTTTCACCTGTGAATGCAGTTCCTAAAGCGGCTGTGATAATAACATCATCCATTGCTCTTCCCATAGCCATAGCTGCGGCTTGTGCGTAAGATGATGTAGGGTCTATTAAAAGACGTACTTTGTCTTGTTGATCTATTAGATCAGCAAATTCGTAATCTCCAAGAGATACTCTTCTTCTTGAGTGAGGTGTATCTATTTGAGGAGTGTCCGAATGTCTGCTAGTTTTTAACTGAGCAGTTACTTTTCCAACTTGATCAAAGAAAGCATTTTTTCCTACAACGCTTTCAACTCTGACTTTGTCTCTTAATAATGATCCCATTTGTTGAGATAACATTTGTATGTTAGCAGAATACTGCTCTACAAATGCTGTTGTTATTTGTGATGACATATTTGTCTCTCCATTATTATTGTTATTGTTATGTTAAAAATCAGAAAGGTTCTCCATCAAAACGATAGGCAATTCTTGGATTTAAAGTCTTTTAGACTACAATTCTTTTCTTTGTGGTCAATAAGGTTCTTGCGAGTTATCTTATTATTAATTGCTTATAATAAATTTTATTATATTACAAGCAATTTAATATATTATTTTGCGTTAACCATTTCTCTTAAAGTGTACACCTGTTGTACCATTTTATCGTGATCTGGATGTTGTCTATTCCAATAAGGTCCATTCTTATCATTCATAATAGTGCTTATTTCAGATTCAATATCTTTAGATGTATTAACATTTTCACTTTCAGTTGAAAGTATTTTATCTTCAGACATCATACCTGCAATTTTTGCAAAGCCTTTTATAATATCTGGATGGTCTCCAATTCTAGTACCATCTTGCAATTGCATATCCAATACCTCTGGATTAATATTTGCTTTTGCTAATGCACCAGCTTGTTTAACTTTACCTTCAAAGTCTCTACCCCACTCTTGTCTTAACTGTTGTTCAGCTTGTGTTTGAGCAGTTTCAGTATCAATTCTTGATTGCTGTGCAGTACCTTCCATATTATTTTTATAATATTCTAAAATACCTTGAGCTTGTTTATTGTTTAATCCAAGTTTATGAGATTGTTCGGCAAAAGATTTTATTGCACCCTCATCCATTTCAACAATTTCTGATTTTGCATCTAAAGAATATTTATCAGCAGATTCTGGTCTACCTAATTTAGAATATACTTCGTTCCATTGATCTTCTGTTGAGTTGTTAGTTGGTATAACTAATTTATCTTGACCAATCATTTTAGTTGCATTGATGTAACTTTTTGCTAACGCATCTATCTCAGTAAATTTTTCAATGCTAGGATCATTTCTAAAATCTTCACTAATTGAATCTTTCCAAGATGGAGGTGTTGCAGGTGTTGTTGGTGTTGGTGTTGTTGTTTCTGTAGGTGTCGCTGTTTCTACAGGCACAGTTTCTTGTGTTATCTGTTCGCTTGACATATTATTTTCCTTTTTCTTTATCGTTTCGTAGCATTGATTTAATAAATAGAACGACACTACGCTGTCCTTCCATGTATGCACTCTCATGGCTATCGCCTTTTACATTGGTGGTAGAATGATAATGACATCTTTTTTCAAGATCAGTTAAGACTTGTTTGCCTTCTTCTGTATTGAATATGTATTCGTAATTTTTTTTTAGTCCTTGAATTAATTGTTCCAGTTGTTTATTTGCATTCATATTATTCCACTTCTGAATTAACTAAAGCTTGTGCTTCTTCTGGCAACGCTTTCGCTAGTGGTGCTACATCTCCTGCTGCTTGTGCAACTTGTTGCATCTGAGCCATTTGTTGTTGTTGTTGTGCAGCTTGTGCTGCTTGTTGTCTTTCTGCGTTTACTTGGTTTTGTGATTTTAATAATTTCTGTGGCATACCAACTATGTCTGCTAAGTGTTTAACAAGATTATCAAAATTAACATAATCAAATACTGGTGCTACATTTGCAAGTGAACCTAATATTTCGATTGCTCTCATAATAGATTGTAGCTCTGAAGATTTTTGTGCTTTAGCAAGGGGTGATACATATTCAATTTCTATATCTCTGCCAGACAAAAACTCTGGTGCTTGTGGTAACATATTGTTACGAAGTAATATAGCAAACACTCTATCAATTAATGGTTTTAATAATTCTGATTGTAGTCTACCAAGAACAGGTCCTAGTAATCTCATCTTCTCTTCGTTTCTTTGAATCACTTCTGTTGCTGTCATTTGTGGACCTTGTTGCAATTGAAGTTGATTAACATAAAAAGCATTTCTAATTGAATCTCTTCTTTGTTCTTCCATATTTAAACCTAGTGGATTGTTTGCACCAATGTTTAAAGGTTCAATTCTATCTCTTGTACCTGATCTGTAAAAGTTTAATCCACCTGGTACTGTTCTAACTGGAAGTAAGAATCCATCATCAGGAACTAATAGTGGTGGGTCAACTTGTTTCTGTGCAGCTTTGATTGTTGTCTTAGACATTTCATTTAACATCTTAACATCTGGCAACGCTGTCATTGCTGGACTTCTTCCATAAATTTCGTTTGATGCTTTTAAGTATCTTGGAATTACAAAAGGAAACTCTTTGAATCCAGACATAGATAATTCATTTGCGTTTTTGTATTCTAAGTACACAGATTCAAATGGCATATTACTTTTATCTTTTTTCTTAGGATCAAAATCTGATCTTGGATAAACAACGTGTAATATTTCTACTTCTGCATAAGGATCTTTTTTAAATATTCCTTGAATGTCAGATGAAACTTTATCACCAAACTTTTGTATTGCTGCTCTAGCAGAAATTTTAAATCTTCTAAAAATTGTATCTACTCTGCCTTTATCATTCTCTGCAATAAATACTTCATTAATATGTCTTGTTGAAAACTTAATTAAATCATCATCATCTTCTTCTATAAACATTGCTGCTGTACCAAATGTAATTAGGTCATGGTACAATTCAAAAATTTCTTGTTGGAAGTTTGATCTATTAAATGCTGTGTACATTGCTGCAGTTGCAGACTCTAACCAGATTTTTGCTTCATCTTCGTTCTCAACATCATTCTCTTTAAATCTTAAAGTAAACCAAGGTGTAGCAGGATTGGTTAACATACCATGTAATGATGATGCTAATAATTCTACTGCTTGTATTGGAGAAGAATCAAATATCATCTCCATTCGTTTATCACCTCTAGCTCTAGTCTTGGTTACATCTGCTTTTCTTGGTTGCATATAATCTGCAACTTCTTGCCAATGTGTTTCCCAATTTTGTCTTTGACCTTCTAGCCTGTCAAACCTTGATAATAAATCTCTAGTTAAATCTGTTTTAGCCATTATGATCCTAGTAAACTTCTTTTACCTAAAGTCAAACCTTCATCTGAGCTTATGCCTTTTGCTCTATTTAATATTGTTATTGATCTTCCTTTTTTTTTAATTTTTAATAATCTATTTTCTTCTGTATCTGCATCAGCTTCTGCTGTTGTTGCTTGTGATACTTCAGCTGTAGTTGGTGCAACAACTTTTGGAATTACTGGAGCTTGAACAACTTGATTACCATTGTTGTCTCCACCTGTTTGTTTTGTTCCACCTTCACTTGTGCTATAGTTTGACATTCTATCTTTACCTAAACCCATTTCTACATTAGCAGTTTTTTTAGCATCTCTTTTAGCTTTATCTTTTGCCATTTGGTTTGGAGATCCTCCTCCGTTAGTACTTGCTGGTGAACCCATATTATTCTCCTAACCCTGATTTTAAATCTGATTTTGTATGTGATATTGTTTCTTTGTTTTGGTTAATTTCTTCTTCTACTTTTTTTGGCTCTTCTTTTTTTTTAAAAATTTTTTTAATTATGTTAAACATATTAAGAACCTAATAAAGTTTTATTTTTAATTTTATATTTATTATTTAATAAACTAGATTGATTAAGGATTGTTGCTGATCTTCCTGATCTCATTTGAGACACTCCAATAAATGTAAATTTTTTAGTATTATTTTTTTTAACTGTAGAAGTTTCTGTTTTAGGTTTTGGATATTTCTTTTCAAATTTTTTACCATTTCTTTTGTATTAGGTTTGCCAATAGGTTTTATTATACCTTCTGCAACTGCTATATTAATACCTTTTTGAAACATTTTTTTCATATTATCCCCCTAACAAAGTTTTCTTTTTAATTTCTGCTTCTGCTTCTGGTGTTAAGTTTGAAGTTAGGATTGTAGACTTTCTACCTTTTCTTCTTCTCTCTACTGCTGCTTGTTCTTTTGCTATTGCTTCTTTATCCTCTGGTGATATTTCTGCTGAAGGTGGTTCTGGCAAAGGTTGAACTGGCGGCAAAGGTGGTGGACTTGGTGCTTTAAAAATTGAACCCATAATATATCCTATATAATTGTGTAACTATTATCTGCTACACTTTGCGGAGCAGTTTGTCTAGTGTTAATTTCTTGTAGTCCAACCGCTAGATACCTCATAGCATCTGCTGCGTGTGAACTCCAATCGTGTACAGGCTTTGATCTAAACATTCTATCTTTATCTATATATTTCCTGTGGTAATGTCTTAACGCATCTATTAACTTTTTGCAATGGTCAGTATCTATATAACATCTAGGCAAGGTCATTGTAGTGGCGTGTATGCCATCCTCAAGGGGTATTTTTGGTACTACCTTAAATCTTATTCCTAATTGATATGCGACCTCTCTCCTGGTCTTACCATTTCCAAAATCCGTAACTTCAATGTCGTGTGGTGCATAGTGATCCTTGTAGACATAATCTTTTTCTTTAATCATCTGTATGTAATAAGGTAATCCTTGACCTCTCTCTTCATGGTAGTCAATAATGTTTATTGCTGTTCCAAGTTGCTGGTAAAATATAATAGCACTATGGTCGGAGACCCCTAAATCCCATGCTGTAGAAACTGGTAGTGCAGGATCGTAAGGTGTTCTTGTTAGTTTCTTTTCATCTTCCATCTTGCCAATTACATCTCCATAGATAGCTCCTTCAATGTTAGCTATCCAATCACACTCAAACTCTTGGTTGTATTTCTTATCACCCATTACTTCTTTTGCCTTGACCAACTCTTCTTCATCTACAATCTTAGTCTCTGATGCTTTTGCCTTATAGTTAAACCAATCCTCCGCACCTTGTGCGTGTTGATATAGTTCGTAGAAATTGTTGTTCATTCCAGCAGGTGTACCAATAAAGACACAGTAGCCTTTTCTATCTGATAATGCTGGTCTAATAATCTCTGGGAATAGTTTACTGTGAACATTAGCATACTCATCAATAACACAACCATCAAGATATATACCTCTTAATCCATCTGAGTTCTCTGCTCCTAGTAATGTTATCCTAGCACCATTGGGTAAATCAACTCTAAGTTCAGTTTCGTTAAATTTAATATAAGGGATCTTATCTGTAAACTGTTTCATGTAATCCCAAGCAATACTCTTAGCTTGTTTAAAGGTTGGTGCAATGTAGGCAAATCTTGGGTTCTTCAATTTACACATTAGTGCAGATTTTATAAGGTGGTTAATCATGCAAACAGTTTTACCAAATCTTCTGTGGCAGACTAGCACACTCCATCTATTTTTATCTATTTGTTGGTGTAAGAATTTTTGATGCTTCCTTGGTGTATAGGGAATCTTAATATCCATATCTAGTGTATAGATTTGTTCCTATACGCATCATTGGGTATGTAATCAAAATCTAGTTTCTTCATAGCAAAGACGCTAAATAGCTCTGCTTGTTTAGAAGTGGTAAATCCATAGAACTTCATTATTACATTGTTGCTGCCTTCTTCAATATAACAGATTGATTCTACATCTTCTAGGTCAAGGTAATCCATATACTACATTTAGTGTATTTTAAAAAATAGTAAAATAAAAAATTTAGATTAAGTGTGTATAAAAGGGGGTGGGTTGTTTTAGAGAGCTGTCTGTGTGGTTGTGGAAATTATCCATGTATATATATATATACAAGGCGTGGCGTTTTTTGGGGGTATAGGGGGGGTAGCTTTTTAAAAAAAGAAGGTTCACACTCTATATAAACTCTATTCTGTATTAGTGATAAGAAAGCGTTATCAGAAGTAAAGTTATTTATTCTTTTATATTGGTTCATGGTACTTAGATTGTTTATTAATCCGATTGTTTACCCTAGGAATAAAAATTCGTTGACGAAGTAGAGTAGTAACTATTCACTAACAATCTTTAATATATTCTTTTAACTATTCTTTTAATTGGTCCTTTATATAT
>Ga0208814_1000879_pt1 | contig 15508 bp, 25 predicted proteins | sample MalvirAntarct_55_FD_184253 | JGI IMG/M metagenome (GOLD analysis project Ga0208814, IMG submission 184253) | Marine viral communities from the Global Malaspina Expedition - Malaspina viral metaG Antarct_55 (SPAdes) (version 2) | ecosystem: Environmental > Aquatic > Marine > Oceanic | place...
AGTGGTTGTTTCATCATCGTCGTCCTCAAGTAGTTCTGATACAAAAGACCATGAACGAGGCGTAGCAAATGCTCGACTAGGTGAACGCGGATCAAAGTCGTAAAGGTCTTTCTTAGCAAAAGTAAGATAACCTACTACGTCTCTGTGTATATCGCTATTAACTGCCCACTGGAACCAATCGTCAAAATCTACACGTAATTCTAAGTGAACAAACCGATTAGCTAACGGTGCTGGCATCCTGTAAGTAACGCCTTTATCGGCGTCACGGTTACCAGCCGCAACTAGCAACACATTGTCTGGTAGCTTGTATTGTCCTACACGACGATTAAGAATTAACTGGTATGCTGCCGCTTGTACTGCTGGCGCTGCCGAGTTCATTTCATCTAAAAATACAACTACAAAATCAAACTGTGCCGCAAACTCTTCTGTTGGAAGTTCTGCAGGAGGTGCCCATTTCATTGTATTATCCTGTTCGGAGTAATACGGCATGCCCTTAATATCTGTTGGATCCCATAATGACAAACGAATATCAATTAAGTGTGCCTTACCTAACTCGTTTGTAATTTGCCCAATAATGTCAGACTTACCAATGCCTGGAGGTCCCCATAAAAATAATGGACGCTTCTTCTTAAAAGCACGTTTAATGCTCTTCTTTGCTCCATTTGGAGTTACTTGCCTTGTTACTAAACTTTCCATCTTGTATTCCTCATTAAGTTATCAGTGCCTAGCTTTAAACTATACATATATAATAACATTACTGCGGTAATATGTCAACCTTTATTTTGTCTATTAAGTGCCTTTGTTATACCGTACTTACGAACGTCTCCGGAAAAGAGACTTATTTCGACTGCCTTCCGTTCGTCCGTTACAACCATGCCGCCTCTTCCTAACCACCAAGGACAGTCTATAAATTGGTCTAGCCATATAATAGAATTTGTTGTTAAGCTAAAGTCTTTAGGAAAAGGAACATCAAACGTTGCTAACTCTACATCTTCAGTTACTACCCTGATACCTTCATCAGTAAGTCGTAACCCGCCTGTAGCTTTAACTCGTGTGTTCTGCCACCATATAGGAGTATACTCTTTTAGGGTAGCTTCGGTAATAGCAATGCCTAACTGTTTTAAGAATATTTTAGTATATGTTTCTTTCCAGTTCATTCTTCAGTAACTACTTCGCCGATAGTAAGTTTATGTACAGCAAAGTCCTCGCAATTAAACATATCATTTAACTTCTTAGCAAGGTTATGTGCATGTCCTGGATTTGAGAAAGAGACCTTTTTGTATTTAGGTCCCGGGTAATTTGTAAGTATGTTAGAGCTTTTTAAGTTAAAGGGTTCATCTTTATAAAACACAGACCAAATAGCTTCAGCAACTAATACTTGCTCGCTACGATATGTTTTTTTGTTAATGTGCTCTAAAATTACAGTTGGTTTTGGCCTACTCATATATGCGTTCCTTTTAATTAACTACGTATATATTTAGCCTTTTTTCATTAAGTTAGTAGTTTACTTCCAGTTAGTCCCGCCATTTAACTGTACTTCTATTACTTCGTCTGTACTTGATCCTGCATTTTCTTTAACAAACAATTCTAAATCGCCGTGTAATCTAGACATTACAATGCCTAGTGTATATGCAAGATTCTTTGCCTGCGGCATAGTCAGCTTAACTTCTCGGGCTTGACTAGCCTCAGCACTTTTAGTCTGTTGGATAAAGTTTTGTATTGCACTAGTGTTTAGTGGTTCACTTTGAGTTGACACGTGACAACTCCGTTCGCATTTCAATATCTGTTTTAAACGGTCCTCTAAAGTCATAGCGTTCAATAGTAATTAGTTTAGGACAAAAGCTCTTAACCCAGCCCTTTTCAAATTCAATACAGTAGTGACCTGCACAATAAAGACTCTTGCTCTTATTGCTCTTTGTAAACAATGGTAGCTTATTCTTTAAGTCGTACATAGGGTTAAACGGAACACAACTAGTCGGATAGCCGTGACAGTCTTTTTCGCCTTCATCTGGAGCATCTCCAGCAGTCCAATTAACTTTGCCTACGTTGTCTATTAACTGATCAAAACTTGAATATACTTGCACACCTTCACTGCAACTATATGTATAACATTCTTCATTTGCACTTAATGTGCCTACCTTTGTACCGTTTTCTTCAACGATCCAAAACTTATTTTTTAAAACTTCTTTTGCTTTTATTGTCATGATGGGTACCTCGCTTGTAATGGTTCTGCAAAAATTGCCGCCTGGTCTGCAACTCGTTGCATGTCCCACTTAGCACAAAACTTCATAAGACGCATACCTACTTGTGTAATTGTCTTAGGAGTCATATGTTCTTCAACTACGTTATCAAGTATCTCTCTAACGTCTGCAGGTTGTGCAGTTAAGTCGCATAATACTACGTTACGCTGATAGTCATCAAGCACACGATGTTCAGCACCATTATGATCAGTCCAACGTTGTAGCATCATGTTATTCCAGTTGTAGCCTTTAGTGCCTTTGTCTTCATATGCTTCAATAAGACCAACCTTGTTTTTAGTGCCTTTCTTACGTACACCAGGATAAGCACTAAACACGTTATCACTAGTATCACCACGCATACACTTTTCAAACAACATAAAGTCAGGATGCGGTGCAGGCTTTGCTTCTTTAGTCTTCTTATCAATAACTTCACTACCGTCATCGTTAAAGTAGCCTTCGTGCGTGATAGTTACATTGGCAATGCCATTGTACTGCCTACAGTTAGGACTAACAAGTTGTGCAAAGTCGCCGTCTGTACTAATAATAACATGATGATCATTAGGATGTGCTTGTACCCAACCTGCAATAAGATCATCTGCTTCTAAACGTTTGTGTTGCATAACAGTACAGTTAGTCTTCTCTGTAACAAAGTTCTTAAACTCGTCAAAGATCTCCCAAAACGCAGTGTCTTCATCTGCTTGTGTAGGGGTTAGTTTATCACGTGCTACTTGCCTGTTACGCTTGTAAGGCTCGTAATAGTCTTTGCGCCAGCTACGACCTTCTAAGCAGAACACAACATGATCAGCGTTAAAGTCGCGCCATGCCTTTTTAACACTGTTAAGTGTAATGTGTAGCGCCATACCTACTTTAGTATCAATATCGCCACGTACTACATGCCGTGCTCTAAAGAAAGTATTTGCTGTGTCTACTAGAATGTATGTGCTCATATTAACCTCTATTGTAATTTATACTACTATTATAACATTGTTTCTGATTGCTGTCAACTAACTTCTGACTTACCTTTTTCAATCGGAACTACGTTAATATAGCCCATATCTCTATCAACTGATTCTGAACCTTCTTCTAAAATTTGCGACACAACAGTTTTAAACCACCCGTCTACAATTTCTTCATTAGTTTCACCACTGTATCCTGCATCAAGTAGTTCTTCAATAAACTGATTGTTCCAGTCGATCTCAAAGAACCCGTTCTTAATGTTCTCTGGATTTACTTGTGTGTCAAGTACAGCAACCCATGCTTTACCGAGTCGAGTAGCTTCTTGTTTCTCTAAGTCCAAAGCCGCTCTACGATTTGTTTCTAACTCGTCAAACTCACCTTCCGGTGTTTGTGCAACTTCTTCTTTCTTACCTGTTAACTTATCAAACCATTTCATATTAATCCTTTCTCTCTTAATTCATCGTCTAAGGCTTTCTTTTTTATAGGAGCCTTCATTGCTGTTTCATGTTCATCGTTAATGTAATTGGGTGCCCCAGGCATTTCCGAATAAGCTGATGTGTAGTCTAGAACTTCCAGTTCTACCTTTTCTTTCTTTTTAAATAATGATGATATAAATTTAAACATACTTTAAGTTCCTATTGCATTACCAAACAAGTAAACATGTACACGAGCCGCTACGTTATAACCTCGTTTAAATGCCATCTCTGCTACTGCACCAGCACTAGCTTCTTGTTCTTCTGATCTTGCTCCTACAGGCATAACCCAAATTGGCCACATAACGCCTGCTTCTCTAAATTGTGCAATTACACCTTCCATTTCATCCCACTGTGCCTGATCAGCGCCAACTACAAACTTTAGTTGACCTCTTTTACTAAGTTTATAATACTCAGCTACATGCTCAGGCTTAATTGCTCTTTCAGCTCTTTCGCCTGCAACAGTCCATAACTTAGGACTACAGCTAAAAAATACTTCAGTGTCAATCCTATTAACCCATTCGCAAAACTCTGGCCTTAACTTTTGTGTGCCGTTTGTTTCGAATGTCATACTATCTGGAAGGTTGTTTTGTTTTAGTAGTTCGTCATATATTCCTACTACTGCTTGTTGACCAGTAGTCATAAGCGGCTCACCGCCTGTGATACATAAATGTTGACGTTGTTGACTTACTGGATGTAAAAACAATCCTTCAGGGTTACTATCTGTTCGGAGTGTGTCTATAATTTTGTTTGCTATTACTTGCGGAGTCTCTTGCCCCATAAGGCTTTTAAACTTCTTAGCCCAAGTATAGCTACTATCACAACCTTTGTCCCAAACAGGTAAGTCTTCTACTCTGTCTACACTAGATACATCAAACTCTTCAAAAGGCAATTCGTATGTATCGCTGTTAGTTGGATCAATTTGTCCAAAGCCATTACACTGCAAATTGCACAAGAAGAAACGTATCCAAGCAGTTGGAACACCAGTGTAGTGTCCTTCGCCTTGAATACTGTGAAATATTTCACTGTAGTAATACTTCTTTTCTTTAGTAGTAGCAACACCTCTTGCTCTGCCTGTGTTTGCAATCAATTCCATTATACCTTATCCCAACAAAAGCTAATCTGCTTTGTCCAAGTATTTAGACGTTCTTCAGTTAGTTCACGTTGACAGTCTTCATCTATAGCAAGACCAACAAACTTGTCATCTTTAACTGCATCGCTTTTTGTAAACGTATGACCTTTTGTGCTAGTAAACCCAATGCATTTTGCTCCTAACGGCTCAATCATGTTATATAACTTAGCCATTGCATCTTGATACAATGCAGGATACCCAACTTGATCTCCTAGTCCAACAAGTGCAACAGTTTTGTTACTCCAGTTTACAGTAGTCAAGTCATCCCATGCATCTATGTAATCTTCTTGCAATGCACCATAGTCCCAAGTAGGCGCACACAATATTACTTTTTCATATTGTTCTATAACGCCCACACCGTCTTTGATATCATGCAACTCAGATTCTTTGAATATGTCCCAAATAGTTTCAGCTATACGCTCACTGTTCGTTGTTGTAGATCCGTATATGATTCCTATTCTTTGTTTCATTGCTGGCTTTCTATTAACTGCTTCATAGGAGGGATAACCTTTTTCAAATACCGGAGCCTCTATCATCGTGCAAACTCTTGTTGCAATTTAATGTTATCAAAGAACTCCTTCTTTGTGCCCATATCATCTTTAAACGCACCTTTAAGTACAGTAGTTTGTGTTAAGCTACTAGTTGCCATAATGCCACGATTCTCACAACAACCATGTGTTGCTTGAATATAAACACCTAAGTGTTCAGCATTAGTTGCGCTTTGTATTTCACGAGCAATATCGTTTGCAAGTTCTTCTTGTAACGTGCCGCGCCTTGCGCACCACTGCGCTAAACGTGTGTACTTACTAAGCCCAATAAGTTTATCAGCAGCAATTATACCAATGTATGCAACACCGCTTACAGGCTGGTGATGATGCGAACACATGCTCTTTAGTTCGCTACGCACAACTAGCATACCTTCATAACGGTCTGCTGTATCATTAGGAAATGCTGTTGCAGTAGGCGCAGTATCATATCTTCCTGCCATAATCTCGTTGTAGTACATTTTAGCAAGACGTTTTGCTGTGCCTTTACTATTAGGATCATTAATACGATCAATTAATAGTGCGTCTAGTACCCCTTCAAAAGCAATAGCTGCTTCATCAATAAGTGCTTCCTTGTCACCGGCCTTTAACACTTCACTGATGTTATCACCTGCCCAGTATCGTACGTTTGCACGTTCTAAGCGGTGTTTAATTTCTTCTGTTTTAATCTTCATTTATTACTCCGAGTTATTGACGAGGATGTCATGTAAGTAGTACACTCATATTATAAGTATACTACTTTATTTAGGTTTTGTCAAGTATTAAAATATTTTTCTAACATATCAATACGATCAGTTGCATGAGCCATTTTGTCAAGTTCTTCTTGGATTGCTTCGACAATATCGCTATGCTCGCCAATACCAGTTGCATTATTCATATACACCATGATATTAGTTTTTGCACGTTCTAGCTCACCTTCGGCATGCATACGTGCTGCTTTGACTAATTGTTCTCTCAAGTTCATTTCCTTTTCCTTATTATTATTTGTATTCAGCTACGTTTTCCCAGGGATAAACAAGCCATACATCTTCTTCTGCTTTGTTAATTTCGTGACAAGTATATCTTACGTCACTAAATTCGCTTGCTAAGTTTTCCGTTAGTGTAGCAAAACGAACATTTTGATCCCAGACTGTATCCCACTGCTCGTGATTCATTGGCATACAGCCTGAAGGCCAGTCTTCTTTGATCCAATTGAAAGTAGCACCAGTATCGTTGATATCATCTACAATAAGGATGTTCTTTCGTAAAGGACCTGCCGTAGCACGTGGTTCATTTTCGTAACCAAATGCATCTTCTGCCATCCAGGCGTTAGATTCGCTTTGACTGTCATCGTCACGCAAGCTTACTTTAAGTGCTTCGCAACGTATGCCAGTCATATTACTAATAATAGTAGCAGGCACATTACCCCCGCGTGTAAGACCTACAATGTAATCAGGACGCCAGTTATCAGCGTACATCTGATTAACAATGCTTACGCACATACGTTCAATGTCAGTCCAGCTATAATAATGTTTCTTAATCATTTTCCCGCCTTTGAGTCTTTCTCTGCTTTAGTTAATTTATTATTCCAAGTACTGTTGCTAATGCCAAGTTCGCTGGGCATAGGCTTTGTTTTACCTTTAGTAATCTCGCCACCTTTAGCAAGAAACTCTGCCTTCATTCGTTCTAGTTCATCGTCTTTAGGCTTTGCATCGTGATTCATGCTCATGTGTTATCTTCTTTCTTGCCTTTGTAATCTTGTTCTACTAATCTGTATACAGTTTGAAAGTTTTCGTATGCTTTAGCAAGTGCAGGGTATTGTTCACACATATCGTTTACAGTATACACATCTGGCAATGTTTCAGTCCACAATGTAGGAACAATTTTAATGTTCTCCCAATCAAAACTAATCTGATCATCTGATGAAATAGTAAAATCACTTGGCATCGGGATGTTAACTGTATTAGGTGAAATACCGCTAATAGTAGTTATACTATCTAATTCATTAGAAGTAATAAAACTACTGTCAGTATTCGTAATGTAACCACTTAGATCAATTGTAATTGTATCATCCTTTAATTGTGTCATACAATGCTGCTCCGCTAAAGAATTCTTTGTTTAATTTTGTTACTTGCTTGTTTATACTAATTAAAAAGTCGCTGTAGTTTTCCATGTATTCTATAATACGTGCAACTACTTTATCTCTGTTATGCAGGTACGCATCGTAGTCTTCAGTCCACGCACTTGGATATAAAAATTCTGGGATTGCCATTTCACTGTAGCTTAGTCTGTCTGGCATCATAGGAATGGCGTCAACTAATGCGCCTTCGTACCAACTAATGCCAAGTGTTTCTTGCAAGTTGGCACTAAACACTATCTTAGCTTCGCCTAGCAAGTTGTGATATTCGTTCTTTGTAAGTTCTTGATCTTGACAAACAACAAACTCATATTGCGGTAAACGCTCTGCAAGGTCTCTAAAGATATCAACTTGCTTCTCAGGCGCAACTCTATGCGGAAACAAGATTAAATCACGTTTTTGCATACCTTTATATTGTACTAAGCTATCCTTTAGATACTCCATAGGCCAACCAACGCGATGTGTTTTGTCATCATCAATAATTAAACTTTCAGCAAACAAGTCAATATGGAATTCGCTTGCAAAAAAGTTATCATCGTAGCACTCGTACATACTTTGTTCAGCATGTCTAACCCACGGTTTGTCACCTATTAGTCTACCTAAGAAGTCTTGTGGATCGTAACTACCAGCATGCCATAAGCCACCAATAGTAATGTCGACACCTAGAAGCTCTGCCATATACTTTAATTGTATAACAGTTGGATTCCACGCATCTGTGTATAGGAAATAGTCTCCATCGGCTACTTGTCCTTTACAGAACATTTCGCCGATGGTTTCTAGTTGTTTACTTTTGTAAACGTTAGTGCCACCGAAGTTGAGAAACGCACCAGGCGTAGTTGCTTGAGGCGTTTCCCCACCAGTAATAACTACAACGCCTTCATTAGTAGCTTTCCGCAGTTGCTTTGGAAGATATTCCTTCCACTGCTTAGTGTAGCGTGTGTCTACTGCTTCGATGTCTACAATGAAGATTGTCATAGTTACTATCCTCGGTTATTGTTGTTGTTAAAGCGCGGGTTAGGCTTACGTTCACGTTGAACGAAGTCTTTGCCACCGTTACGAGCTTTTGCTCGTAGCCAACCTTGATACTTTTGATAGGCAATCCAATTAGGATCTTCCTTCTTATAAAGTGCTCTTTCATCAAACACTTTGCCTTCAAAGCGACAATAATCACGGTACTGATCGAGATCGTTGAACACCTTATTTACAGTTGGGTTTGCAATTGTCATAATATAAATCCTCTTGTTATGACCTGGGGTAAAAAATTGAACAGCCGTTTTCGCCATCTTCGGCGACATCTATCTCTACAAAGCGGCTGGGATACTTTGCGGAAATTTCTTCGTACAAGTCATCTGCAATCATCTCACATGACTTGTGATTCAGTTGTATTACGTCCTGTGCATACAACCGTTCCATCCAGCGTTTAAACTGAATAAACTCAATATCGCGATCGTTGTGAAATACTTCGATGCGAACTTTAAAGTGAAAAATATGGCGATGTGCTATACCAAGAAATGATACATCATCCCAATCGCCAGTTGCTAGTTTCGGATCTGTGTCTGCACCTGGGTACAAATGGACACCTTCTTTACGAAAGGTTACCCAGACACTTCTGTTTGCTTCTGTCATAATTCTTTCTTCTTTCAGTTTGCGGGAGATATAGTTATGATAATGTTCTTGCATATTAATACTATAACACTAATCAATGACTTTGTCAAGCCCATAATCGTTCCAATCAGTATAAACTTTACGGTCCATTAAGCTATGAACACTGTGACACCATATACCGCTATTTGTGTCACCCCATGTGTTGTCATCTAATTTAAGAGTTGCATTATAATTAAACTGTTTAATGTATGGAAGTTTAACACTAATCATACTAATAAATGTGTTATACTCATCAAAGCCTGTTTCTAGCACTCCGTGACTATATTCAACACCAAAGTCTAGTGTACACCAGTAACCTTCTTTTAGTAGAGGAAGAATCATTGCCTCCCATGCTTCCCAGTCACTTGCATCTTCTGGAAGATTTAATCCAGGAGTAAAGCTTTGGCTGGTTCCAAAGTATATGTGTTTAATTCCATGCTCATCTGCACGGTGTTTAATTTCATCTACGGGCTGAACTCCGACAACAAACAAAGTTTGTTCACCATACATTGCAGTATGTTCGACTTCTGTTCCGATAAAGTATACGACATCTTGCCGTTCTTCAGTATTTAATCCCATTTTATATAACCTCTGCTGTAGTTGTTGGGTCTGTTTAATCCATCTTCAAAAGCTTGTCGCCATTCTGTAGTTCTTGAATAACCTTTAGTCCAAAAGTCACCAATATTTACATGATTGTTAGTAATCATACTCTCTGCAAGTTCCATTGACTTAATAAAACAATCTGCTCGCGGGCTAGGAAATACAATAGTGCAAGCTTTCCACAATAAGTTACCGAAGTCTGATGTTAATTGTTTTTGCACTCCTAGTATTAGCAATGCTTCGGTATTAAACTCCACATCATCCAATATATTAGTTCTGCTACTTAGATCAATAACAACATCGTAAGTACCGCTATACGACTGTTTTAGCGTGTCTCCCCACAGGTGTTTGTTATAACTACCAACTACATCAACTGTTTCAAAAGTAAGACCAAATCTTTCAAGACTGTTATAAGCAATCCAAGCTAAAAATCCACTTCCTAAAATTAAACACCTTTTGTTAGGGCCGAATCTAGTTTTAATAGCAGCCAGCGGTTGCATTATTACATTAATACCACATGCAACAGGCTCCAGTATATATTTCGGATCTGCACTAGGAACAACTACAAATTCATTATGTCTACAGTTGTAGTAGTCTGCATAAGCAGGCTCACCTCGAGTAGCTACAATGTCGCCAACCTTAGCATTTTTAATCAGCTCGCCAACTTGTGTAACTTCTCCAAGGCCTTCGTGTCCTTGCATTTCTTTAGGAAGTGGACCAAAGTTGCCTACCATCATTTCTATATCACTTCGACATACGCCTGTCATTAGTGCTTTAACTTCTATTTCATTAGCCTTGTGTGCAGGTTTAGACCATTCAATTTCTTCAAAGCTACCTTTGCCGTCTGTGCATAATAGTTTAACTTTCATAATGCCTCGATTTGTTTGTGAATCCAAACGTCCTGTTTTTGTTGTTCTTGCCAAAAGTCACCATTGTCTGCATTTTTAATAGCATCTTGTATCATATTAGAAAATGCAAGTTCAGGACACCATCCCAAGTCTATTGTGCTACTATTAAATTTAACACAACTTTCTTCTAATGTCAAGTCTCTCCAGTCTGCTTGTACACGCCACTTATCACCAAATAACATTTCAACGTTGTCATCTACATCGTATATTCCGTTGTAATTAATGTCGCCATACTCTGTACTATCTATTTCTGAAAGTGTCCATCTTTGTCCAACAATAGAATTACTAGCAGTTGTACTATGCCAATCTGGGTTCAACGCAATGTAAAGGCTTAATAGATGGGGAACTAGATCTCTGCTGACTCCGCCGTATGCAAGTTCTTTAGTAGTAAACCAACTACCAGGATGCGGAATACAATTCTTTCTAATCCATTTAATATCAACAGTATTAGACTGTTCTGAAAGGAGTTGCATCTCGCCGATGTTATCTCTCCACATATTATTCTTTACCATCATAATACGTGTGTCAGGATATTGACTTAATATGTCTGACCATTCTGTGGAGTTCTTAAAGCCCGGCTTTTCTACAAATACAATTTTACTATATGGCGCAACCTGTTGTGTAAGTTGTGCATGAGTAAAATTAGGTGTGCATATATTTACAGTATCGAAAAAGCCATGTGCTACCAAAGCATCTTCTACTTTTGCAAAGTCTGCGTTCTTATCCGGGTTAGTATCAACAGTTATAACTTCAGCGTCTAATTGTGTTAGGACACTTTTATAAAGTTCACCGATACCCATTCCTATTATAAGACTTTTCATTCTAAACCTTTTTGCACTAAGTAACCGTTAATACGATGCATTTCGTCTTTCAAATAAAGTTTCATAGTTTTCATTCTGCGAACTTCTTCAGTAACATATGCATTATTATACAACGAACTTATCTCAATGTCAAGTTCTCTGTGCTTACGTTTTAATTCTGCGTAGTGAGCGCGGAGTTTACCTTCGACTTCATCATAGTTGCTCATCCAGGAGTTCCTCTAATTTAGTTTCATCTAAAGTTTCTTGATCTTTAACTTCGTCAGGCTCTTCTATATCAAACAATGCATTAAAGTGTGTACTAGAGTTCACAGACTTCTTACCTACTGCACCGCGTGTGCCTGGAATTTGCATCCATAACCTGCTATTGTCTTCAACTATCTTGTTTGCTTCTTCTCTAGTAGTAGCAGCAAAAACAGCATCAATAACATCGCCAGCAAATAATTGCTCATGCTTTTCATTTACTAACATTGAAGGAACTTTGCCTGCATCATACTGACGATTTGCTTCTTGTACAGAGTTTAAATGCATCCATACATTGTGTGCCATTAAGATTGCATAGCTAAAGCTATCCCAAGAAGTTTTACCTTCTTTGCCGATCCTATTTAGATCACCCGGTGCATAAATGCAAACGTCTTTTACAGTAGTATGTTCCATTACAGGACTAGTAGCAAAGTTTTTGTGAATACCATCTTGTACTACTGCGTCTTTAAACAACCTAGTATCCTGTGAATACTTTTTGTCATCCATTGCTGCTGCCATTCGATAGGACCATTTGCCACGATCTTCGATTTCAGTCTCAGTATAAACTTGACCATTTGCAGTTGCAAGGAAAGGACTAGCACAATCAAAGCTAACAGTAAACTTAGGATTATGATACTTTCGTACAGCACGTTGAATGTCAGTTAACACTAACGCCCACTCTAATTTGCTAGTACCTAAGAAGTGCATCCAGTCATGTAAGCCTTCTTCTAACAATCCGTCAAATCGTAATGCAACTAGACGTTTTAGAACTAAGTGGACGTCACACATGTTTTGTCCGCCCATTCCCCATCCATTAAAATGATTATCTGGATATATGTTAGGATCACAATACTTCTTCATACGATCATACCAATCGTCTGCGTCAGTATGATTCTCACCTTGTAATACATTTAAGAATTTGCAGTTGCCATTACGGTTGTTAATAAAATAATCATTATTAATTTCTGTAGCTCGACATGCTTCTTCGTATGTGCTAATTCCTGTAGCTTTTTGACCTTCTGGACTACGAGCAACCCATGCTGGAATATCCAAACACATTCCGTAATCCATTAAAGCATCCATCCAAGTTAACACTTGCTTACGCTTTTTCATTGCAGCAGGACAATTCGGATCTTTCCAATCGCCAGGCCACTTGCCTTTACCAATTTGGAAACCGCCTGAATCGCCTAGTACGAAACTTTTGCCATCACGTGGACGAGTTCTAAACATTTCTTCTCGGTCATCTTGTTTATTTAAGTCGAGATTAGCATGTCCTGCAGAGTACAAGCACCACTTGTAATATAACAGTGGGCTTGTAGGATCTAAGTAATTAATACTTTCTACATCATTTGTAAAGTTTGTAGGCAACCTGGATGGTTCGATGTACGGGAATCGTTTTCTTTGATAGCCGATAAATGCGGAGTAAAACCCAGATGTTGCTGGTAAAAACAAGGCATAATCTTTTTGTGTTGTTGTTAAATCTGTATTCATGCTCTCCGCTGGGCCATCCATATTACTTGCTCTGCGCTGGTAAGATATAATCGTATGTTGCCATACCTGAATCAACTGCAATCTTCATTGCACCTTGATCACTAATGCTCATAGTAATATCACCGCTTAATCCAAGTACAGCTTGTACTTGTGCAACAGGCCAACTCCATGTATGCTGCAATGTACCTGCTACTGCATTTTGGAATACAAACTCGCCTGCGTGTGTACTTGCATCGCCGAAGCTAAACACTAAGTCACTTACACCAGCAGTTGCTTTAGTAGTAACATTAAATGTAGGCTCTTCAGTATGTGCTGCACTCATTAACTTCATGCGTCCGATACTAGCAACACTTGGCTTAAATTCTACAGCCCATGCAGCACCTTTAAATGTAACATTTTTTAACTTCTCTTCGATAATTGCTTTGTTCATAAAACGATAATCATTTTCAAAGTCGCCAGCTGCATTTTCAAAGTGAATATGCGTTGGCATAGTTTCGCCATTACGCTCCGCTGTAATTACATCAATTTTTGCATCAGTCTTGTACTCTGGATTTTTCAAATGCAATGCAAGTTTGTCTAAGTTAGGCATACCAAATGTGCCAACAAACTCAGTAACTGCGGTGTGGGTAGTTGCAGATAAGATAACACTCCTATCCTCTGCCATTGAATTAACACTAGTAGTACCATCTTCCGATGTGACTTTGACTAGTGGTAGGAAACCTAGTGCATGTGTGTGTGCTACTACGTCTTGTAAGATATCTTTCATACTGTTTCTCCATTGAATAAGTTTATTATAACGCCTTTTTTGGCCTTTGTCAAGTCTTTCTTTACTGAGTATTTAGGTTCGTATCCAAGTGCTTTCATTTTTTCTAAGTTAGCACAAGTATAAAACCGCTCTCCCGGGGTATTTAGACGCACTGGCACATTAGCTGCCAAGTCTTGGACCTTTACAGGAACTCCGGATCCAATATCAAGCACACCTTTAACATAATCACATTCTATTAAAATATTAATAGCATCGATCACATCACGCAAGTGTACAAAATCTCTGTAGTGTCTAGTAACATATTCTAGCTTACCGTTAAATAGTTTATCAAAGAACATTCCTTTTCGCGGTGTATGAGACCATATTGTATGAAATCGCATACCTAGTGTATTAGGATATCGTTCTGCAAGTTCTTCTAGCACATACTTAGACGCCGCATAAGGGTTCAAATCGGGCTCGTAAGCACTCGAACTGCTCGCGTACAGTATACGTGTGTTTTGGTAACGCTCAAACAAGCGCCTACTTGCTTCAACGTTATTCATCCAGTATGCTGCTGGATCCTTGATGCTTTCTCTTACACCCGACCGTCCTGCTAAGTGTATAATTAAGTCAAAGTCAATATGCGGAAAGTCGCAAGTTAGCAAGTCATTGCCTTCTACTAAATCAATACCTGTAACAGTGTGATTAAGTTTAAGTGCTCTTAGTAGACTAGATCCTATAAAACCTCTATGTCCTGTTAGTAGAATATTCACGTAGTACCTCCCATGTGTGCTGCCATCCTTCTACATGATGGTTATTGCCTTTGTAGTTTGCTAGTTTTAAGGGATAGTCGTTGCCATCTATGTCCATCCTGTCACCAAAGAATACAATTGATTCCATGTCAGGGCGCCTAAAGTCTGTTAATATTTGACTTTTGTCTGATCCTCTAGGAGCAATGTCGATGCCTGTTTCTCCACCTGGTCTAGCTTCTAGCTCAGGAAACATTATATTAAATGCCTTTGCTATAAGATTGCGTTCGCCATTCCATTCTTCATATGCTACATACTTTGCCCTATCTACAGAGCCAGCATTACGTCCAACTACACTAAAGTTTACCATCCCTGGGCGTTCTTCGATATGATTACCTGTTCTAATACTAAAATTACTTTCGTACTCGCAATTAATTAAAAATGTTCTTGCTAGTGCAGGCAGTGTCCAATTACTTGTTCTTATATTTTCATCGCCTTCGTAAACATCGCAACCCGAACAGTTGTAAACACGTTTACACAAGTTGTAAGTAGATTCACTAATCTGTTCAACTGTTTTAGCTTTGTCACTGCCAGTAACTAGATATACTTCATTCTCTAAACAGAACGTATCAAAGAACGCTTTAAAATTTACGTCAATAATGCCACGACTTGGTGTTAGTGTGCCGTCGACATCAAATATAAACTTATTGGTCATTGTGATAACTCATAAGACAAATTGCTTCTTCGTGATCTTTAATGTATTCGTCAAATAGCACAGTATGACAGTCTTCTAAGAGAGCAAACCGATCAACTGATCTATACTCTAATTCACCCTGTGTTGTTATAC